>Ga0316227_1000372_pt1 | contig 66289 bp, 53 predicted proteins | sample TBH18019metaG_FD_206012 | JGI IMG/M metagenome (GOLD analysis project Ga0316227, IMG submission 206012) | Freshwater microbial communities from Trout Bog Lake, Wisconsin, USA - TBH18019 | ecosystem: Environmental > Aquatic > Freshwater > Lake > Hypolimnion/Profundal zone | place: USA: Wisconsin... | reverse complement strand
AGGAATGCCGCCGCGGCTGCCGTCATATCCACTGGCGTAGAGCAGGCGCGACACAGTTTTTCCGTTTTCTTCGACCAGCACCCAGCAGAGGGTGTGAGGGTCTGTCAGCAGGCGCGCCCCGGTTCTGTTTTCCTTGCTGAAGAGCGCCTCGGGACGATGCTGTTTCATCCATGCGTAGGCGTGATCAAACACGCTCTGTTTTCTTCTTTCCAGGGACTTGGGATGCACGAAGCGCCCGCCCGTGTATTCTTGAACATGCAATCCCAGCATCCACGAATGGGCGCTGGTCGCAAGGGCAGGAACGATGCGCAGCCATGTCGTCCCCATCGGGAAGCGCAGCTTGCGGTTTTGGTATTCTGGTTTGAGGATTTGATCCGCAAATCCCCCATTCCCAAGCTTTGGCCAGCTGGGCATGATGGAATCGGTGTTGTCGTTTTCGGTGTTGAATTCAATTGGATTCATTGAGCATTGTTTTTCTAGTTTTAAGTTGCTGCTGAGGCTTGGTTTGGCGCCTCAATCAGTGCCGAAACTCGGGATCGGATTTTCTGTCCTTTCCTCCGTATGGCTCATGAAATGGTCTTTGACCGTCCGGGCTGAGAACCCTGAAAAGGGTTCTCCAGCCTGCGCTATTCTTCCTTCGTACGGCTGCGTTAGCCGTTACACTTTCTAAAAAAATCGGTTGCAAGATTTCTTGGGTATGCAACGTTTTACTTAATCAAGAGCACCTCTGGCTTTTTCAGCTACGTGAAAATCTGCGCCTTGAGCCCAGAACCAAGCTACAGTCGAGTCGTTTCAACGACTTTGCATTGCGGCGAGGCCAATGCAAATGGCAGTCGTATTTCTTCCGCTTCAATGCTGGCTTTTTTTGCTGCTGCCACAACAGAAATTCAACAAATGAGAAATGAACAATTGATAGTGAATGAGAAGGAACCAACCTGCCGGGCAACCATGGGAGGCAAGCCGGTGCTTTGGCGCGAAAACACAAGAACGGTGCTGACAGATCCCAGCCTTGAGTTCGGTGCAAAGTTGCTGTGCGATAACCTGGTTTTCAACATGGGCGACGCTTGCGCGTTTTCGTGCGAGTTCTGCTATGTCAAAGCAGTGATTTGGAGGGTGGATAAACGGATTCTCGAAGAGCACAATCAGACACAGCAGAACACGCTGGCTTTCCATAACGTGGTGATCCGCCGATTGAACGCACTCCGCGTGCTGGAATCCCAACTGCAGCGAAAGAATGGAATCCGTAAGTATTCCGATCCGGACGACAAACGGGTTATATTCAGCTCCACCTTGGTGGATGTGGCCGCAAACATGGAATTGCTCAGGGAAACGGCGGATGCCTGCAACTTGATTCTTGAGAAGACGGCATGGCAAATCAGGTTGCTTTCCAAGTCCAACCTGCTCGCAAAATTAGTGGAGATGGTTCCTGAAAAGTTCCACCAACGACTGATCTTTGGTTTTTCAACCGGAACGCTCGATAATCGGGTTTCGCGGGCAATCGAATCCGGAGCGCCTTTCGTTGATCATCGAATCAAGGCTCTGCACTGGCTTCAAGATCGGGGCTTCCGAACCTTCGGCATGATTTGCCCGAGTCTGCCACAGGTGGATTACGAAAAGTTTTCCAGCGACATCTGCCGGGAAATTCGCGTGGACCGGTGTGAGCACGTCTGGGCTGAACCGTTAAATGTGCGTGGTCAAGCCATGCAGAGGACCTTGGATGGACTACGGAAGAACAACCTTCACGATGAAGCCGACATGTTGATGGCGGTTCACGGTCCCGGCGCGAAACAGGCATGGGAGGATTACGCCCGTCAAACGTTCCTCGCGCACACGAAGCACATTCCTCCCGGAAAGCTGCGTTTCCTCCAATATCTCAAAAAGGATTCCATCGATTGGTGGAAACCCATGCGGGAAAAGGGTTGACGGGGTTCATCTTTTCGAGCCACAGGGAGAGTTAGTCCAAGGGGTTGGTTTTCTTGGTTGTTGTGTATAGCTGGTGGGTGGTGTTTTGTCCAGCTTCCGCGCAAGGAGGCCGTAGGCCGACTGGAGCGGAGGCTGGATGGGTTTGCGCAGCGAAGCGCGCTGGGCTCTGGTAGCCTAGCCTGCTGTGCGGTCGGAACTGATTGTATTCCTGCCGGTAATCCTCGATCACCACGCGGGCCTCGGTAAGTGTCCAAAGTTGCTCCCGGTTCAAGCACTCGTCGCGCAAGCGTCCATGGAAGCTCTCTACGAATCCGTTCTGCCAAGGGCTGCCGGGATCGATGTAGATGGTCTTGACCCGGTTCTCGGCCAGCCATTGCTGCACGATCTTGGCGATAAACTCGCTCCCGTTGTCGCTGCGCAGGTATTCCGGCGCTCCGTGTGCTTCAATGGCCTTTTGCAGCCATTCGAGCACATCCGTGCTCCGCAACGCCCGATCCGCCCGCAGCACATGGCATTCGCGGGTGTATTCATCCAGGATCGTCAGCATCCGCAACGCTCCTCCGCGAACCGTGGCATCGGCAATGAAGTCCCATGTCCATACGTGTCCACGGTGCGTCGCCTTGGTTGGCAATCCTGTCGACATCCCGCGCCGGATGATCTTGCGTTTGGTCGGCGGAACCCGCAACCCCTCCTGCCGTCGCAATCGCTGGATGTGCCGCTTGCCCACGCGCCAGCCTTCCCGCCGCAACAGGGCTGCAATGCGGCGATAGCCGTAGCGCGGGTGCTTTTCCGAAATCACATGCAGCCGCTCGATCATCTGCCGCTCTCGCAGCGTCGCAGGTCGACTTTGATACCAGTAGGTCGCACGCGATAACCGTAAATACCGACAGGCTTGCCGCCCGGAACATTGCTTGGCCTCCACCATTTCTCGCGCCATTCGCTTCCTTTGTTCCGGGCTTACCATTTTTTTTCGCATACCGCCTCCAATACCCGGTTCTTCAACAGGGCATCCGCGAGCATCTTCTTCAACTCGCTGTTCTCCCTCTCAAGCTCCTTCATACGCTTGGCTTCGTTGACCTCCATCTGCCCGAACTGCCTCTTCCAGCGGTGGAAGGTCACTTCGGAAATGTTCTGCTCCTGGCAGAGCGCGTGGATGCTTTTGGTTCCTCGATCCGCTTCCCGCAAGATGCGAATCTTCTCTTCGGTCGTGTATCTCTTGCCTTTCATTGTCTGGTCCTTTCTAGCCCCAGACTAACACATCACCCGGCTCGAAAAAATGAAGTCACGTCACCTGCTAAACAAACATTGAAGGCTGGTTATCCGCCGCCAGGACTACCCACTCCTTTTACGATTGGCCCGGGGTGGTCCATATTCTGCCAACTCTCAGTGTGACTGCTTCTCATTTCTAGGGGAATTTTCGTCGATGGTATCAGGCAATCGCGTATGAACAATCTTGTTTTTTGTTTTTCCGTTCACCATCCCGGCACCGCCGATTTTCGACATAGGCCGGAAGGTCAAAATCTCAGTCGAGTTCATGATCAAAATTTAGCAAATGAGGTGGGACATCCGTAGGGGGACATTCAAAGCGGATCATCTGATCATATTAACAAGAAAAAATGCGGGATGTACTCGGTGGTCCCTGGGCATACACTTGTCTTATTGATGGCAATGGCTCCTACGCCGTGCGATCTGTCCCCTGAGTATCCCCGCGTTCCTTCGGGAAGAGAGGCGCGTCACATCCCGGCCCGCCGACGCAACGTTTCCGGACAAGGGTTGCGTCGTTTCTAGTGGCCATCCAATCATTCGGGACGCAAAAGCGCCCTTAGAACATGGCTTTGTCTGAAAGGAATTTCAGGGTATTTTGTCATCCATGTGCGCGTCTTTTGAGTTTATGAAGCGGGTGTATAGGCCGGGTAAGAAAATGACTGCGGTGGCGAAGACCGGCCTCGTGCAACATGTCTGGGCCGGGTTTGCCCGTGAGGAAATCCTGGACTGGTGGCAACGCAAGGGTGGCGTCCTGCTGGACATTTACGCCGACCGATTCGCCGAGCGTTCCGATGTGACTGAAAAACTCATTTGGGACGACGTTCCAGGCGGTCTTGTCATTCGCGGGTTGCTGGACACCCAAGCTGATACCCCGCTGATCAAAGTGGTGACCCGTGCCTCAACCCACGAGGAACTCGAACGCTTCCAACACCCCCGGATGCCGGTGCTGGAGGAGCCGCTCTATCCGAGGGTGGATATCCCCCTCCAGAGTGAGATTCAGGAGCTTTTCTAGCGAGATTCAGCCCAATCGTTCGCAAATAATACGGTCGATTTCCGGGGCAGCTTGAGTAGCGGGAAGATAAAACACATGGTCAAAGGCAGTGCCATCCACTGCTGGTTCCGGAGCGAGGTTGTTCAGAATTTTGAAGCCGGGGAACTGGAGGGCCATGGCGGTGATGGGCAACACCACACCGCTTGTCCCGATGACGACCACTACATCCCGAGATGTCAACGCAGCAAGGGTGTCCCACATCACCTCATATTGTGGAGCCGGTTCATGGAAGAAAACGATCTGCGGTCGGGCATCCTTGATCGCCCCACATTGCGGACATTGCTCACCGGGTTGCCACTCGGTATAGCCGATATTCCAGATATGCTGGCAGCGCACGCAGGTCATTTCCGGCAAGAATCCGTGCAGGTGCACCACATCCCGGCATCCCGCCCGCTCCAGCAGATCGTCCACGTTCTGAGTCAAGATTACGGTTTCATATCGGCGCTGCCATTGCGCTATTTGGCAGTGCGCCGCATTGGGTTCTGCGGTGGCGAGTTGGGTGCGGCGGGCGTTATAGAATCGGTGCACGAGGGGGAAGTTCGCCCGCCAAGTCCGGCCATCGCAGACCTCGTCAATGGAGTGGTTTTCCCAAAGGCCGTTCTGGTCGCGGAATGTGCGCAGGCCGCTTTCGGCACTAAGTCCCGCACCAGTGAGGATCACGAGTTTTGGCATGCGTCATTATGGTTTTCTAGCCAAGGCAGAAGCAACCAGTAGCTCACTCCAGCGGGTGGTGAATCCCCGAGACTTTCTCTCCTGCCTCAAGCACGGCCGTGTGAAAACGGTCTCGTAATGTATCCGTCGGAAAAGGAGGCATGGATATGGATTCAGCAAGTTACTCAAGTTCCCACGTTACCGTGACGGTGTCCTCAGCTTCTACGACCTTGGGGTCGAAATTCGGAGCAATCTCACGCTCACAACAGGATTCGAGCATCATTTCGGAAGGCTGCGAAGAAATCACGACCTCGGAATACCCATATTGAATATCCGCGATATTACCAAGTTTAACACCCGCTGCTGTGGCAATGACTTCGGCTCGCGCCTTGGCATTTGCCACTGCATCTGCCAGCACCCGCTGCTTCAGCGCTTCGGGATCAGCCACCGTGAAGTTGATGCGAACCTGCGGCTCTGCTCCTCTCTGCACGAGGAAAGACAGAAATTTTCCCACCAGATTTTGGTCGACCGGCAATTCCATGCACAACTGGTGCGTCGCCGTATATCCGATGTGCTTGTACCGGCCATTTTCATATTGAGTCTCGTTTGAAACTCCGAACTGAACCGTCTTGAGATCGGCCCCTGGAAGATTCAATTCGATGACGGCAGCGCGGATGGCTTCCACCCGAGCATTGCACCCCTCGATGGCTTTGTCGTATTGAGGTCGCGGATGTGCCACGCTGAAAAAGAGCGAAATGCGATCAGGGGCTTGCGAGGCGCTCCCTTTGCCTTGGATGCGGATGGTTCGGGTTTTCATATTGGCATTCTACAATAGGGGGGCAGACATTTACGGGGGGACAGGCGGAAAGAAATTTCGTAACGGTATGCCTGTGGATGTCCCACCCTCTGTATTATGATTTTGAAAAATGAACAGGCGCAATTTTCTAACTGCACTCCCCATGCTGGCTTTTTCGGCAGGAATAATCACCCGCCTTTTACCTGAACGAGCCATTCCAGGAGATTTTATTGAAGATGACGAATGGGCTTGGTGGCGAAAACTCACACGCACGCTCTTGTCAGCATCCGACGATCCATTTGCCGCTGCATTGATTCAAGCCGCAGCCCGGAGGAGTGACATTCGGATCTTGTATTCGGGTGGTTCTGAAGCGGGCGGTTCTCGGGTCATTTCCCCGCTAGGCGTTTTTACCGTGGAAGGATACGAGGGTGTTTACGTCTCAGCACTGTGCCATCGCCGGAACGCCGAACGGGTTTTCCGCCTTGATCGCATTGAGGCAGTGGCCTGATTATTGATTCCGAACAAACTGCGTCCATGAGCATAAAAGCCGCCCGAATCAACGGGATCAACGTCTACGTTTGCGGAGTCGGCGCACTTCCCGACTAGGGAGTTTCGCATATTGTCTTCCCTTGGGCCGATACGGCGGTATCCACGTCTAAAATAACGGCTTGATCAATAACTGCGAATCGATATTTTCACCATCGAGAAAGGATCCCTTGAATCGGCGCCAACCACAATGCCGGTTCACCCTCAAAGATATGGCAAAAAATGATGAGTTAGATGTGTTATTGCGTGACCCAAGGCTGACGGACAAGGATTTTGCAGATTTGTACGAAATATTAGGAATCAAGATTGGCGTTCCAAATTCCGATCTCAGTGAGTTTTTCAATCGAGAGATTCGGCATTCATATGGGCATTCCGCTGCCAATTTATTTCGAGATTGCTTCGAACCAGACTATTCCGAAATCGTCAAAGGCACCGCAATTAAACTTAAAATTCCGATTAAGGAGCACCATACCCTTGAGGAGGTGGAAAATAAGATTATTGTTGAAATCATTGAGATTGCTAAAGAAGAGATCATAAAAAAGAAGGGAAAGTCGGCGTGGGAAGAAATTGAAAAGAGTGTCGCCGACGAGGTGGATAGGTTGATTAAAGACGGGAAGATACCGCAGCAATTCGCTGACGAGTTTAAGGATCTTCGAGGTGCTGCTCTCATGGCTGCCTTACTTGGCGGACGATTGGCCGGTTTTCTCCTCTTCATTCTCGCGAACCAAGTATTTTTTGCTGTGGCTCGCTCTTTGGGATTGGGCATCGGAGTTGCCATTGCCGGGCCAATTATTGGGCGAACATTAGCTTTTTTGCTTGGCCCTCCGGGGTTTGTGTTAGCTGGGATTCTTATGGCTTTCGACTTAGGCGATACGAATTGGAAGAAGGTTGTACCGGCAATTGCAATGGTAATTTCCCTCCGTCGTCGGTTGCAATTCGGTGACGAAGGCTCCTCCGCAGCGTAGAGGTCAAATACCCAACGATATTTCAGATTGTGAGAAAGCGCCTCAGCATTTAGGCGCTCTATTGCATTGAGGTCATACGCCAAACCGCTTTGTGATTCGCGGAATGCTGGATCGTCAATCCGGCGAGCCGGTGATTAAAATCGTGACCCGGGCATCCACCCCCGAGGAAATCCAGGATTTCCAGCATCCTCGAATGCCGGTTCTGGAAGCTCCTCTATATCCATACGTGGAAATCCTAGACAAGCCGGATGTGCCTGAGTTGTTTTAAACTCATATTCATGGTGACGGGATATTCTTGAGCAACTGCTCCACATCTTTCGGGGTAACCTCTCGACCGCTGAGCGAGGTGAAGCCAGCTACGCACAGAAGCGCACCCTCCAACCGCCGCACATCGGATTCAATTCGTTTGGCTAGGAATTCTAGCACATCGGTGTCGAGCTTGATGTTGAGCAACTGGGCTTTTTTGTGCAAAATAGACAGGCGGGTTTCGATGTCAGGCGGCTGCAATTCAGCTGACAAGCCCCACTCGAATCGTGAGATGAGGCGTGCTTCGATTTCGTCGATTCCTTCTGACAGGCAAGCGCACGAAAGGACGATCTGTTTGTGCTTATCGAATAGTGCGTTGAATGTGTGAAAGAATTCTTCCTGGGTGCGCTCTCTACTAGCGAGGCAATGGATGTCGTCGATTAGCAACACGTCGGCATGTCGGTATTTGTGGCGGAATTGGACGAGTTTGCTGTTCTGGATGGCGTCGATGAACTCGTTGGTGAAGTCCTCACAGGAGAGGCACACCACCTTCGCGCCTTCATTATTGGCGGCGACATGCTGACCGATGGCGTGCAAGAGGTGTGTTTTTCCCAGACCTACACCGCCGTAAAGCAGAAGCGGGTTGTAGGTCTGGCCTGGGTTTTGGGCCACAGCCATGGCCGTTGCGTGGGCAAATTGATTGTTGGCCCCCACCACGAATGAAGCGAAGGTATAGTTTGGGTTCATATTCGGAGCAAAATTGACACACAGGGTAAGACATCTACGGCCCTATGCCCTCGCCACCAACAACTCCTCCCAGCGGGTGGTGAAGCAGCGTGATTTTCGTTTCTGCTTCATGCGCCATTCGCCGGCAAACCCCATCGCGCCGTAGCGAAGGGTATTGGTGCCATAGCGGCGGTTGAGTTGATCCACGAGGGAGTCGAGCCGAGTGCCGACGTTGTCGGTCCTTGGGGCGAATAGAGTGAGTTGTGCGCTGGCCTCCGAGCAGAGTTCTGTGAGGAAGACGCCGACCTTTTTATATTGGTAGCCGGGCCGATAAATCTTCCGAAGCAGGGTCAAGGCCGCGGCGATCAGATCGGGCGTATGGCTGGTCAGTTCCGGTAGGGCAATTTGTGCAACAGGGTAATACTGCGGCAAATCGGGGCGGAATGGACTGGTTTCAAGGTGTACCTGAATGCGTCCGGTCAACTGCCCCCCGGCGCGGAGTTTCTCGGCGGCACGGGCTGTGAATGTCGCCAAGGCCTCTTCCAAGCCCTCCAGAGCCTCTATGGGCTCGCCAAACGACCTTGCCGTGGCGATCCCCTTCTGCGGGTCGGGCGCTTCCTCCAAGGGCAGGCACGAGACCCCATTGAGTTCGCGGGCAGTCCTTTCTCCCACCACACCCAATTCCCGGCGCACCCACGCCATGTCAGCCTGCTTCAAATCAAGGGCGGTCTGGATGCCAGCGGCCGTTAACCGCGTGGCAAGCCGTCGTCCTATCCCCCAAATATCCCCACATGGCACACGCGCCAGAACGGCATCGGGGTCGGGATCTGCGGTCAAATCGAACACTCCTTGGAGCGAGGGCGTTTTCTTGGCGATGCGGTTGGCCAGTTTCGCCAGCACCTTGGTCGGAGCAATACCCACGGAAACCGGAATGCCGGTCCACTGCCGCACCCTGGCTCGCAGTTCGCGCCCGAAGGTTTCCCCTTGCCATGGCTCCAAGCCCAAGAAGGCTTCATCAATGGAATAAACCTCCATGCTGGTCGCCAAAGGTCGCAGGGTGGCCATCACGCGAGCCGACATGTCGCCGTAGAGGGCGTAGTTGGAACTGAGCACCTGCACGCCATGACGACGGAATAAATCTTCGTTCTTGAATGCCGGGGCACCCATCTCGATGCCGAGCTGCTTGGCCTCCTCGCTCCGGGCGATTACGCAGCCATCGTTGTTGCTCAGAACCACAACGGGCTTCCCGATGAGACGCGGGTTGAAGACGCGCTCGCAGGAGGCGTAAAAGTTATTGCAGTCCATCAATGCGAACCGGGTGCTCATCGGGCCGGATGGATAACGAAAGTAACCACGCCCCAGACGGTGAGTTCCTGGGACTCGCTGATCTCAATGGGGGCGAAGTCGGCGTTCTCGGCTTCCAGAAAAACACGTTTGCCCTTCTTCCTCAACCGCTTGACGGTGAACTCGCCATCTAACATGGCGATGACAATCTGTCGGTCTCCCGGCGTAACCGAGCGGTCCACGACCAAGATGTCGCCGCCCTGGATACCCGCATCCCGCATGGAGTTGCCCCGGACCCGGACGAAGAACGTGGCTGCTGGGTTGCTCACGAGGTGCTCGTTGAGGTCGAGCGAGTTCTCCATGTGATCCTCGGCGGGCGACGGAAACCCGGCTTGAACCGAGGCTGAGGCCAGCGGAATCCGCAGCTTGGTGCGGGCTTCAAACGGGATGGGCTGGCCGACGATCATGGCAAAATCGTAAGGCTGGGAGCGGGAGAGGTCAAATCTCTGGTAACTTCTCTGCACGCCTGTAACGAATATACCCACCTTGCCAACTATATCTCCAACTGTTGCCTGTTACATGGAAGGCGTGAAGTTGGGATTCGAAGGCATGTTCTCGATTTTTCTCCGATACATCTCCGCATTCCGGCCAAGGGTGGTAATCGTGTAGCGCGTTTTTTTCCTCTTCATGTTTTTGCCTACCCGCTTCCACTTTTTCCACTTCCAGCAGAGAATATCGCCGTATAGCCTGCTTCGCTTCGCCGAACTTGGTTCCCGCGCAGCCAAACCGATAAAGGATTCTCCCAACCGTGGTCCGATGGCAGTTCCAGCGTTGGGCAATTTGAGATGCCGAGAGATAGGTAATAGCCTTCATTCCTTCCCCATCTCCTCCCGATTTACTGCGTGAGCATTCTTTAGTTCCGCCAGAAGATTTTCATCGGCTACAATTTCGTTGGAAAGGAAGGTTGGGGGAATTCGCCGAAGGTTTTTGCATTTTCCGAAAGACGCTTTAACGCCGTCTTCCCTGGCTCCTGTAATGGAGAGATTTCCAATTTGTTCGATGCCCGATTCGGTGAAATTAACGAAGCCAGGAAAGGTGCCCTCTGCGACTTTTAAGCGCTTGCACAATTCAAAACTGGCGGCAGCTTCATCGTTGCTTTGTAAAGTGATTTTCAAGTCGCCTATTCTCTCAACGCCAGATTCGAAAAAGTTTACAAAGCCAGAGAAGACACCCGCGGCAACTTTGAGCTTTTTGCAGCCGGTGAAGTCAGCGGCACCACCATCGATGTCAGTCGCAGTGATTGCCAGGCAACCGATTTTAATTATTCCAGATTCCGCAAAGCAAACATGCCCCGAATAATTTCCTTCGGCCATTTTCAGCATTTTGCAAAAGCTAAAATCCGCCGCGTCTCCTTGAGAGTCACCTTTGATGATGTTTAGGTTGCCGATCTTTTGGATGCCAGATCGGGAAAAATCCACAAAACCGTGAAAGGTGCCTTCTGCCACCTTGAGATTCGGGCAGCAATTAAAATCGGCGCATTGACCGAGGCTGTTGCGTTGGCTAAAATGAAGGAGTGGTGACAGATGGGTGATGTCTGAGCTATCCATTTGGCAATAGCCGACAACTTCCAAAGGCTCCTTTAGTTGTAATGCCCATGCAGGGTCGTTTTTTACGGCGGCAAAGAATTCCTCGGCAGTGATTGTGTTCATATGCCCCAACATGGCATCGTGCAGTAGTTCCCGAATTTATCCCCAGTGGTATTCTAGGATTTGCCTCGCACTCCGATTGCCACGGTTTATAAAACTGACTCGATGTCGTGCGCTTTACCTCCTTGGTATTGACCTTGTGGTAAACTTTGCCTGAGGTCTTGCTCTTTGCCTTGGACAAATGGGTCGTGTCAAAAAATATCGATTGCGATATATTGTCTTGCATTTTATATTGAAAGGAGTATATTCCTTTCATGAAGACGCTCTTAATCCAGTTTCGAACCCGCCGCCGGGAGATGGGAATCTCCCAAAGGGAAACCGCACGGCGTGCGGGGGTTGAACAACCTCTCGTCTCTGGATTCGAACGAGGGAAGGACATCCGCATCTCCACGCTTCAAAAACTTGCCAGCGCACTGGATCTGGAATTGGTGGCGGTGCCCAGAGAGTATCTGGGGGAGGTAGCTGGGGTTATCTCGCGCAAACCCGAGCAGCCAATCCCAGCACCCGAAAAATCCTTGCTGGATCGCTTTCAAGTTCCTGAAGAGGAGGAAATCTAATCATGGCAAAACCAAGCAGCGTCCTTCAGATTTATCTCAACGAAACGGTGGTCGGGTATCTCACCCGTTATCCAGACAACCGGCACCTGTTTCTTTTTGACGAGGGTTACCGACTCAGCGGGCCGGGGCGTCCGGTGCTTTCGCTTTCCTTTGTGGAGTCCGGAGATGAAGAGGGGACGCAGCGGAAGCTTTTGCGCACGACATCCACGGCAGTGCGGCTGCCGTCGTTTTTCAGCAATCTATTGCCGGAAGGCGCTTTGCGGGAGTATCTGGCAAAACGCCTGAAAATACATTCTAGCGACGAGTTCGCGCTGCTCGCGGCGCTGGGGGAAAATCTTCCGGGTGCGGTGCGCGCCGTCCCGGCCATGGAGGTGCCGGAAGCGGTGCGGGATCACCCGCTGGGCGCGGGGCATGTCATGGCCATGGTCGAGCCGACTTTTTTTTCACTGGGTGGGGCGCAGATGAAATTTTCCATGATGGAACGCGGGGGGCGGTTCACGCTTTCCAGTGACGGAGAGGAATGGATTGTGAAGCCGCCCCATCCCACATACCCCCACGTGCCGGAAAATGAATACTCGATGATGAAACTCGCGGAATCGGTTGGGGTGGAGGTTCCCGCGGTGAAGCTGACGCCCATCAACCAGATTGATCTCGGCCTGTTGCCGGGGCTCTCTTTTCCGGCGGATGCCCTGGCATATGCCATCCGGAGATATGATCGAAGCGTGCCGACACGCGTGCATGCGGAAGACTTCGCCCAAGTGTTCGGAGTCTATCCCGAGCGGGAATACGATGCGACCAACTACGATTCCATCGGCAACCTGATCTTTGCAATTTTTCCCCAGCGGCACGAAATGCTGGAAGAGTTCATCCGGCGGTTGGTAGTGCATGTGCTGATCGGCAACGCCGACGCCCATCTCAAGAACTGGTCCATTCTTTATCCCGATGGTTGCACCCCCCGGCTTTCTCCCGCCTACGATCTGGTCTCCACCATCCAATATACCCCCGACGACCATCTGGCGCTGAACCTTGCCGGCGAGAAGAAGTTTAGCGCCATCGGGGAGACACACTTCCGCAAGCTCGCCAAGCGCATTGGTGCCAGAGAGTCATTCGTGCTGGAAACGGCGAGGCAAACAGCGCAAAAGGCTCGGAGCATCTGGCCCGATCTGTTGCGGAACCTGCCGCTTCCGGAACCGATGCGCGAAAAGCTCAGGGAGCATTGGGCGATGTTGCCTCTCTACCGGATGTAGCATTTTCCATCCGAGGAATGTCGCGTTTTGCGGGCGCTCAAGGATTCATGTCGGGTCTGCCGATCCCACGATTGACTGTGCCCGGAAAATCTGCGAGAGTGTGCCCGATAAACGCACAAGATGCGCGTATTGCACATGGTGCACGCGACTTGGCTAGAGAAACGGTGCAGGAATGAGACTTCACAGGGGAAACCCAATCGTCTCATAACCTGAAGGCCGCGGGTTCAAATCCCGCCCCCGCAACCACTTTAAGAGGCTCACAGACAAACGTTTGTGAGCCTCTTTTGCGTTCTTGGTGGGAACGCTTTAAACTTTCGGGGGTAGCTCTTGTGCCGGGGGCGCTGGGGAGACATGGGTCTCCTGTGGTGTGCTGGCTGCGGGAATTACCGGCGGTGGAGCTGGTTGTGCGGGTATTTCCGTTGTCTGGCTGATCTGGCGTTGCACGTCGTTTTTAGCTTTGTTGAACTCTTGGATCGCCGAGCCCAAGCTGCGAGCCAATTCGGGAATGCGTTTAGCTCCGAAAAGCAGGAGAGCGAGAAGGAGAATGACGATCCCGCTGGGACCCTCAAACAAATTACTAAAGAATCCGAGGAGTAACATAAGCAACCCTATACACCTCTCCCGTCCAAATGGAAAGGGGAGTTTTGGTTCAGGAAATCAGGAAAAGAGAGGAGAAAAAGTTACGCACGGTCAGACGCCTGACAAGAGCCTCTGCCGCTATTCCGGCGGTAACAGTTCCTGCGTCTGCTTGCGGCGTTTTTCGATCAGCCAGGCGATCCAGATGCATCCCTCGTAAAGCAGGCACATCGGCACGCCCAGCGAAAGGAACGAAACCAAGTCCGGGGTCGGGGCGATGATGGCGGCAAGCGCCAACACCAGCACGTAGGCATAGGGGCGGGTGTTGTTGAGCAGGTGAAAGGAGACAAATTCGAGATAGGCCAGAACCACCACGGCCACGGGGAGTTCAAATGCCGCACCAAATGCGATCATCATCTGGGTGACGAAGGAGAAATAGTCCTTCACCGTCCAGGTGGGAGTCCAATTCATCGATTTAGTGTCATCGAGGAAGAAGTGGAGCGTTTGCGGCAGGATGGCATAGTAACAGAATGCCACGCCGCCAAGGAACAGGGCGAAGCCGACAGCGATGGCCGGGAGAATGACTTTTTTCTCCTTGCGGGTGAGAGCTGGGATGATGAATTGTGCCAGGAAATAGAGAATCAGGGGAAAGGAGAAAACCAGCCCGGAATAGAAGGCGAGTGAGAAGGAGATGGTGATCGAATCCGCCACGCCGAAAGTTCGCAACTGGGAGACCGCCGCAGGATCAATGGCGCTGAGGGGATGCTGGACAATGCGGACCAGTTCGCGTCGGAAGAAGAAGCTAGCGAACATGCAAGCAACCAAGACAGCGGCCATCTTGATGAGCATGGCGCGCAATTCCTCCAAATGTTGGAGGAACGGCTTCGCCTCATCCGTTGCTTCGCGGAGTTTGAATAAGTGGTCGAGCAGGGCCATTTGGGAAATGAAAAAGTGAGTTCCCGGAAGATGTCGCATATTTTCACCGATTTAAAAGGCAATAGATAAGCCGCTCTGGATCACTCCTTCGCGTTTTGCGCCTCCTTCGGTTTCCAGAAAATTCTTGCTTTGAAGACGGTTTTTGAGCGATTGCTAGCGAAACGCTCTTTCGGTATTCAACGCGAAAGCAACACCCCACCCTTCCACCATGCCCAGCCAACCTCTTACCATTCATCTGATTGCCAACGCCCACCTTGATCCAGTGTGGTTGTGGGATTGGCGCGAGGGATTGAACGAGGGAATCCAGACCTGCCGCACCGTGCTCGACCTCATGGATGAGAATCCCGCGCTGACGTTCGTACGCGGGGAATCGGTGATCTACGAGCATATCGAGAAATATGATCCTGCTACCTTTGTGCGCATTCAAAAGCAGGCGGCGGCGGGGCGCTGGGATGTCGTGGGCGGCATGGCCATGCAGCCCGACCATTTGATGCCCGCGACGGAAGCGTTGATCCGGCAATTTGTCGTAGGCCAGCGGTATTTCCAGAGAGTGTTTGGCAAGCCGGTGCGCACGGCATGGGCGGCGGATTCCTTCGGCCACAGCGCAGGCCTGCCGGAAATCTTCGCTGCGGCGGGGATTGATTCCTTTGCTTTCACACGCCCCAACGCCACTTGCATGCCGCTGGAGAGCCCTGCGTTTTGGTGGGAGGGAGCCAGCGGTTATCGGGTGCTGACATACCGGCCTCTTACCGGTATGTATTACTCGGATAGGACAGGGCTCGGCGAGAATCTCGACGCGACACTGGAGCGTTCAGCCAACCTGCCGTTGCGGACGGCGGCCTTTTTTTATGGCGTTGGCAATCACGGCGGGAATCCGACGCGCTCAGCGCAGGCGCAGATTGCGGAATGGGCGCAGGCGCATCCCGAGGTCAAGGTGGTACATTCGGGGCTGCATCCATTTTTCGGCGCTTTGCGCGCAGAGTTGGCGGAGACGGGAACGACGCTGCCCGTTATCTGCGGCGAATTGGGCATCACGCCGCGCGGCGGGTTCGCTTCGACGGCGCGGTTCAAGCACGCTTACCGCAAGGCGGAAGCGCGATTGCTGAGGGCGGAGCGGACGGCAGCGGTTTCCGAAGCGGCTTTGGGGCGGAAAGGCTTTTCGCTGGATACCGCTTGGGACGAACTGCTGTTCAACCAGTTTCACGATATTCTGCCGGGCACTTCGATTGAGCGGGCGATGAACGAGCAGATGTCTTGGTTGGGGAGCGTCGATCTGGCGGCCCAGCGCGCGGAATCCGACCACTTGCTGTCGCTTGCACAACAAATCGACACCACTGTGCGTCCAGTTGAGGGGGATCATCCAGGCGGCGTTCCAATGCTGGTTTGGAACGCTCAACCTTACCCGTTCCGGGGGCATGTGGAGGTGGAAGCTTGCATCGATTACCGCGGAGCGCCTGCTTATGCAAACCGGAGGGAAGAATTACCCGTGCGCATCCTGGACGCGAACGGGCACGCGCTGCCGCAGCAGGAGATCGACCCGGAGCATACTTTTTTCTTCCGCTCCTATCCTTGGCGCAAGCGTTTCGTCGTCCCGCTGGAGTTGCCTGCGATGGGTTGGACGGTGCTTGAATATGCGTGGGTGGAAGGTTCGCGTCCGCCCGTTGTTGAGTCGCCCTTGAAAGGGGATGAGGCTGCTGGGGTGATCGAGAACGGATTTTACCGCGTGGAAGCGCGGCCCGGCGGCGAGGGGATTTCCATCGAGCACCGGGGCGAAAGCCTTTTTCACGGCAAGCCGCTCACGGCAGGACTTTTCGCAGACGATTGGGGTGCCTGGGGCAGTTTGTTTGATGATCCAGCCTCCCTTTGCATGGACTCCCCCACGGAAGCGTGGAAAATCGTGCGGACGCGGCTTGCCGAGCAAGGGCCGGAGCGGGTTGCCCTATGGGTTCAACTGGCAGGTGCGCGTTCCCATCTGGAGTTGACTTTTTCGTTGAGCCGTAACCGCGAAGCCGTGGATGTGAGCGCGCGCCTTTTCTGGAATGAACGCCATGCGCGATTGAAATTGATATTTCCCTTCGGCGAGTGCGCTGTGAGCGAAACGCCCGGCGGCACGGTGGAGCGCCACCCCAGCGGGGAAATGCCTGGAGGTCGGTGGATCCGCATTTTGGAGGGAGAGCAGACGCTCGGGTTCGCCTCGGACGCTTTCACGAATTTCGACCTCAAAGACGGCGCGTTTCGCGCGACCGTGGTGCGAGCTTCCGGCTATTCGGCGGGAGAGAAGAGTCCCGGATGGGATGAACCGTGGCTGCCGGTGAGCGATTCCGGCGCTTATCAGTTCCGATTTCTGTTGCAACCGGGCGATGAACATTTGCCGCGTCTGGCGGCGGAGTTGGATCAACCGCCCATTGTGGCCCAGGTTCCCGCCGGCAGCGGGATGCTCCCGCGCCAGGGATCACTCATGAGCCTCGAACCCAAGTCCGTAAGGCTTCTGGCGTTGAAGCCCGACGCCGAGGGTCGGGGCGTCGTCCTGCGCATGCAATCCGATGCGGCGGTTTTTCCCCGGCTCACCTGGCTGGGGCAGTCCGTCGAGTTGGGCGAATTGCCCGCCGGGAAAATCGTCTCTTGGAAGCTCTCGAAAGTCGGGGAGAAGTGGCAGGCGAAAGTCACGGACCTGATGGAGAGATAAATTCCGGAAGATTTTTGTTGGAACAAATGGAACCCAATGTCGTGAATTTGAGTATGGATGAAGCAAGGGAAATAGGGGGCTCTCAGGGAGCGTCCAAACAGGTTTTCGACCTCGCATCCTTGGATTGGACCGTAGCCGGATATGTCCCCACCTCGTGGACGGGCCGGTCGATGGAACTTGGGTTTGCGCTGGAGCCTGAGATTGCGCCTGTGCCTGCGCGGGTTCCCGGGTCCGTGCAAGGGGCTTTGCGCTCGGCGGGGTTGCTGCCGGATTGGTTTGAAGGCCTCAACGCGCGCGCTTGCGAGTGGGTGGAAAACCGCGATTGGATGTTCACGGCGAAGCTGCCCGACGCGTGGTTTGCCGCCGGACGGCGTTTCGTTTTGAATTGCGGCGGGCTCGACGGCCCCGGCGTGGTGGTTTTCAACAAGCGGCAAATCGGGGCGTTCGACAACGCCTATCTCCCGTATGCGTTCGATCTTACGGAGCACGCTCAGCTTACGGGTAATGAGCTTCATCTCGTTTTCTTCGTGCCGCCGCGCTGGTTGGGGCAGGTTGGCTACACCTCGCGGATGAAGGACTGGAAGATGCGGTTTAATTACGGGTGGGATTGGATTCCGCGCCTGGTCCAGATCGGCCCGTGGGAGCCGGTCACGCTGGCCGTGAGCGCGGAGGCGGAGATCGCTGTGCTGCGTTGCCGCTCGGATTGGGATCCCGCCAACCGCACCGGTAAGCTCTGGCTCAAAGGCACATTGGAGGCGGCTGCTGCGGATGGTCTCCATGTGCGCGTTGTTTTGAGGGAGGGTGACGCCGTTTTGAAGTCGGCAGACATGAACCCGGCGGAGTTCGCCTTGGGCGTGGAATGGACGGGGCTGGCCGTTGAGCCGTGGCAGCCGAACGGATCGGGTGACCACCGTCTTTACACCGTCACGTGTGAATTGCTCGATGCTGCGGGGAGCCTCCTCGACCGGCAGGAGCGCCGCATCGGCTTCAAACATGTGGTCTGGCAGTCCTGTGCGAATGCCCCGGAGGGGGCGGACCCGTGGGTTTGCGTAGTCAATCGCACGCCGACTTTCCTCCAAGGGGTGGACTGGACGCCGATTCTGCCAACTTTTGCCGATCTTACCCAAGAACACTACCGTCGGCTCGTTGAGTTGTATGCGACGCTCGGTTGCAACATCTTCCGCGTCTGGGGCGGCGCGTATCTCGAAAAAACCTGGTTTTACGATCTCTGCGACGAACATGGCATCCTCGTCTGGCAGGAGTTCTCGCTCTGTTCGAGCGGGCACGAAAACTGGCCCCACGAGGACGAACCGAGCATGGAGGCGTTGGTGCGGATGGCCGAATCCTATATCGTCCGTCGGCAGCATCACGCCTCGCTGCTCATGTGGTGTGGGGGCAACGAGTTACAGGGGGCCATGGACGGCGGCAAGATCGGCACTGGTAAGCCGGTCGGCCTCGACCACCCGTTAATGCAGCGCTGGTCCAAGCTGGTCGAGCGCGAAGACCCAGGCCGTCGCTTTGTTCCCACTTCCGCCTCCGGTCCGCGATTCCTGGCCTTCGCAAAAGACTTTGGCAAAGGCCTCCATTGGGACGTGCATGGACCATGGAAAGCCCCCGGCGCGACGCCCGAAGAATGGGCTGCGTATTGGGACCAGGACGACGCCTTGTTTCGGTCCGAGGCGGGTGCGCCCGGCGCGAGTTCGGCGGAGATCATCCAGCGTTACTCGGGCGGAATTCCTGTAACACCTGGGACGATGGAAAACCCGCTCTGGCGGCGGTTCGCCTGGTGGCTGGAGTGGAGCGACTTCGTGAAGGAAAAGGGGCGCGAGCCGTCCAACTTGGAAGAATACATGGAATGGAGTCAGGCTCGGCAGGCGCTATTGATAGGCATGGCTTTGAAGTCCTGCAAGATGCGCTTCCCCGGCATCGGCGGGATCATTTTCTGGATGGGCCACGACGGATTCCCCTGCACCACCAATACTTCCCTTATCGACTTCCACGGCCAGCCCAAACCGGCGGCGCTGGCTGCTTCTGCAATTTGGAAAACCCCGGTCGAAACCCTTCACAACGCCAAGTCCTAACCCATGCAACTTCATATCGCTTTCAAAATCCTGGCGCAAGCCATCCTCCTTTCCGCTGTCTGCAACAGCGGGATGGCTGGAAACGCTTATCTGCGCCCAAACGATCGCGTGCTTTGCGCCGGGGACTCCATTACCGCTCCCGGCACGTATGAAAACTACGTGCAGGAGACGTTGCGCGTCCTCTATCCCGAGGCCAATGTTACTCTCGTCAACCTCGGCTCAGGCGGCAAGGGCGCAGATTTCGGCGTCAAGAGTCTGGAATTAGTCAAGGAACCCGCGACGCTGGCGCTCTTTATGTTTGGCGTCAATGACACCGGTTGGCGACCCATCAATCTCGACGAGAAAGTCGCCAAGTTTGTGAGCGAGTTGAAAAAAGCTGTAGCCGTTGCGCAATCCAAACAGTATCCGATCATATTCCTGCGCGAGACACATTTTAGCCACGGAGCCAATCCCGCGCCCGATGCGTTCGAGGTGAAAGTGACCGGCGTATTGGACAAGTTGGAGGAGGCTCAGTCGGCTTTCGCAGCGGAACAGGGGGTTCCGATGATCGATGTGCGTGGCGCTTATCACCGTGCATTGGGGAAAGCTTGGTCCAAAGATCCGGCGTACGAATTCACCCCCGACATCATCCATCCCGCTCCGGCGGGCCAGGCCGCCATGGCTTGCGAAATTCTGAGCGCCTTTGGCGCGGGATTGCCGCTCAGCCCGGCGGACGGCCCGCGCGGTGCGTTGCAAATCCAGCGAGCCAAAGATTTAACGCTCTCGCTGACCGATGCGGTGAACGTGATTGCGCCGGACGGCACGATACCGTTCACCGTTGCCGTGCAGAATCAGGGTGGGAAGGAAGAGGTGGGCAAGTTGCTTGTGGTTCTGGCAGGACAGAAATTCGAGAAGCGGCTCCATCTCAAGGCAGGCGGCACGGCAAAGGCTTCCTTTGCGCTGCCTGCGTCGGCACTTGCGAACCGCTACGACACCACGCCTGTTTACATGGCCTTTGTGGGCAAGGCGCGCTTTGTCGCCGACGGAGGCTTGTTCTACTACTCGCGCATTCAGGCTGCCGGGAAAACGCCCTGCTCTTTGACATCCTCCAGCTTTGCCACATTGCATCCAGAGAAAACGCCTCGCATCTGCCCGGTGAGCGACATTCGTGTGCAGCGTTCCGGGGAAAGCTTTACTATTGATTTTACTTGGAACGACACCACGCCGGTTTTTGCGCAGCCTGAGTGCAAGGATTACGCAGGAAACATTGTGAATACTCCACTCAATCTGAATTCGAGGGATGGACAGTCTTGCGATGCCGTGGAGTTCTTCCTGGATCTGCGTTCCGTGGAATCCATCGGGCGCTGGACTTCCAACATCGATGCCAACCCGCCTGGCATCCTACGGCTGGGCGTTTATCAGGAACTCGTGGACAACAACTCGGTCGCCAAAATTCTCACGCAACCTGCGATATCTACTGATGCTGCGACGCTGACCGCCCAAGGCGAACATCGGTACCGTTTGAGCGTGCGGGCGAAAGCCGCTGGACCTTGTGCAGGGTTTTCCGTGAGGGTCATCGACAACACGATTTTCAAAACCGACAGCACCCAGGTTTTCCTGCTGGAAGGGTATCCCCAATATCTTGGCAAGGAACCGATGACCTTTGTGCAATTGGGCGAAAAGGAAGAGGGTATCCTTTACCGCTTCGGATATTAGAACATTCCGCCTTCAGCGGTAAATTGCAGCCAGCTTCCCCGCAGCCTCTCCCAAGGCGATGCAGGTTCCCATGGGGCGCGTGGAGGCCAGAGCTTTGCTGGAAGCAGAAATGCAGCGACCTGCCGCGAAGAGGTTTGTTACAGTGCGCGAGCGCAGGCAGCGCCGGGGAATTTCATAATAGTCGCCATCCGGTGGATAGGTGTAGAGCGGGTTGGGGTTGCCTGGCTCCCAAAATTCGATGGGCCACGCATTACGCACCACGCCACTGGGGAATTTGCGTCCATGGAGGATGGCGTCTTCGTCGAGTTCCCATTCCCCCTCCATGCGGATGTTCTCGCGCTCCATCACGCGGGTGCGTCCGGTGATACGACTCTCTTGCAGTTCGGGCAGACGCTCTGCTAGCAGAGCGTGGATGCGCGCCAGTCGTTGCTGGATCACCTCTTCGCCCATCCGGGCAAGTTCTGGTGGGATGCTGAATTTACAGAATCCCTCGTGCTCGCTGCACCCGGCGGCAAACCCGGCGAAGGGGGGCAGGCCGCTGCGTTCCAGCAAGGGCAGACGCCCGAGTTGCCAGGCGATTTTGATGGCGAGAAGCTGCCGGTCGCCTTTGAGGCCTTCCAGATGCAGAGTGCATGCGCCTGGTTGGCATTCGGATTCCGGGGTGGTCTGGAATGGGGCTCCCGCGAGCCGGATGATCGTCCCGGAGCCGGTGGCGTCGATGACTGCGCGTGGAGTGATGGATTCCTCGCCTTCGGTAGTTTTTACAGTGACGCTGGTGATGAGGTTCCCGCTGCATTGGACGGCTTCCACGGTGGAGGAAGTGAGCAGGGTCAGGTTTGATTCCCACTCGGCGAGGCGCTCATAGACGGCCCGGAGATGGTTCGGCTCAAAGGGAAGGCCCCAAGCACGGCCCATTAACAACAACGGATGACTGGAAGGGGAAAGCGCACGGAGTCGGGTGACGATTTCGCGGGTGAGACCGGGGTTGAGCGTTTCCTTCGGTTCATCCGCTCCATTGAGATACAGGCCACAGAGGTAACGGTGCAATGCGGTGACGCCCGAGCCGCCGAGAAAGCCTTCCTGCTCGATCAAAACTGTGCGGGCTCCCGCGCGCGAAGCCGCCACTGCGGCGGGCAATCCGGCAACGCCGCCTCCGGCTACAAGAACATCACATGGGGAGTTCATTTAAGGAAGGCTTGGGAGCCTGTTGCCTCCAGAATGCAAAGAATGACGGGAACGCAAAGAAGAAAAAGCTGTTGAGATGGTTTTTGTCCTGAAAAGGGGCTGGCGCAAAGAGGGTTTCTCAGTTACCCATGGTCTCTCTCCGTTATGATGCATTGGCTTGAAACTTACCTTCACAGTCTGGGCAATCTGGGCTGGATCGGCGCCGCCGTGTTTGTGCTCTCATTCGCCGGGTTGAGCCTGCTTGGGCTGCCACTGATTCCGTTTGCCGTGGTGGGCGGGATTCTCTTTGGCATCACGGGTGGCTTGGCCGGGGTCATCGCCGGTTCGACATTAGGGGCGGCAGTCGGTTTTCTTTTTAGCCGGTATCTGGCGCGCCAATGGGTATCCCGGCTTTTGAACAAGAATCCGAAATTCGCGCTGATTGACCAGGCGATCCATCGGGATGGATGGAAGATCGTGGGGCTATTGCGGATGTGCCCGTTCCCTTTCGGCCTCTCGAATTACGCCTATGGGCTCACGAACGTCCCGTTCCGGCATTATCTTGCCGCGACGATGGTGGGGATGTTGCCGGGGGAAGTGGTGTTTGTCTGCCTCGGCTCGGCCGGGAGGCAGATTGGCGATGTGAATAGTTCTCCAGCGGCGAAAGTGCTCACCGGACTGGGAATCGTTGCGTTGGTGTGCGCATTGGCGATGATTCGTCAGATTGTTGGAAAACGCCTTCAGATGGCTGAGGCAGAATGAAAAAATTACAAACCGCATGAAATCCTCCTCGCATTTTCTCATCGTCGGCGCTGGTTTTTCCGGAGCGGTTCTGGCCCGTTCGCTGGTGGAAAAGCTCGATTGCCGGGTGACAATTCTCGAGGAGCGGCCCCACATCGCAGGCAACTGCCACACGCAGCGCGATGAGGCTACAGGCGTGATGGTTCACCAATACGGTCCCCATATTTTCAACACCAGCCAGCCGGGGGTGTGGGAATACGTGAACCGGTTCGGCGTTTTCCGTCCGTTCGTCAATCGGGTCAAGGCGATGACCCCGCGCGGCGTGTTTTCGCTTCCCATCAACCTGCACACGATCAATCAGTTCTTCGGGAAAACCTTTTCGCCTGCCGAAGCCCGGGCCTTCATCGAATCTGTCGGTAACAAAACGATTGGCGAGCCGCGCAATTTTGAAGAACAGGCGCTCAAATTTATCGGACGCGACCTCTACGAGACGTTCTTCTATGGCTATACCCGCAAACAGTGGGGTTGCGAACCGAGGGAGCTTTCTGCATCGATTTTGAAACGACTGCCCATCCGCTTCAACTACGACGACAACTACTACAACAGCACTTGGCAGGGCATTCCAGAGGACGGCTATACGGCTGTTGTGGAGAAAATTCTCGACCATCCCTCCATCGAAGTGAGGCTGGGTGTTCGCTTCGATCCGCAGGTCGGGCAGGAGGGCGTTGACCATCTCTTTTACACTGGCCCGCTGGATGCCTACTTTGGCCATCGTTTGGGGCGGTTGAGCTACCGCACGGTGACGTTTGAGCGGAACGAGGCGGAGGGGGATTTTCAGGGCAACGCGGTGCTCAACTACAGCGATCCTGTGGTGCCGTTCACCAGGATTCACGAGCACAAACATTTTGCGCCTTGGGAGCAACACGCCCGGACGGTCTATTTCAAGGAATTTAGCAAGGAGACTGAGCCCGGAGAGGTTCCCTACTATCCCAAGCGCCTGGAGGCGGATCTCGGTTTGCTCCGGGAATACCGCTGTCTAGCGCTGAAAGAGCGGGGCATCTCCTTTTTGGGAAGGCTTGCCACCTACCGCTACATGGACATGGAAAAGGTCATCGGCGAGGCTCTTGCTTTTGGTGAAGCATTTGCACAGGCGTTCCAAGTTGGTGCGCACGCCTCTCTTGTTTTTTCCCATGATGAATAAAACCGATGACTTCCCCGAGTCCGAGATGGAGTCGCCTCCATGTGATTTAGTCTCTCTCGTGGTTCCTTTCTTCCAAGAGGAGGAAGGGGTCGATTTATTCTATCAAGCCCTGGCACCCATTCTTGATGGCGTCCCCGGCGTCCGGTTTGAAGTCATCTGCATCGATGACGGCAGTCAGGATGGAACGCTGCCCAAGCTGATCGCTCTGACGGAAAAGGACGAGCGGTTCCGGGTCATCGAGTTTTCACGTAACTTTGGTAAGGAGGCAGCGCTCACTGCCGGGATTGACGCCGCTGAGGGGGGCGCGGTCATTCCGTTTGACGCGGACTTGCAAGACCCTCCCGAACTGATCCCCCTGTTAATCCAGCAATGGAAACAGGGAGCGGAGGTTGTGCTTGCCTGCCGAGTAGATCGGCGGGTGGATTCTTTGCTCAAACGCCAATCGGCGCAATGGTTCTATCGTTTACACAACTGCCTCTCCGGCGTCGCCCTCCCGGAAAACGTGGGAGATTTCCGGCTGATGGACCGCACCGTCGTGGAGGCGCTCAAAACCTTGCCTGAGCGGCAGCGGTTCATGAAAGGGCTTTTCGCGTGGGTCGGGTACCGGACCGTCACGGTCGATTACACTCGCCGCCAGCGCACGGCGGGCAAGACAAAGTTCTCCGGTTGGAAACTCTGGAACTTCGCGATGGAAGGGCTTACCAGCTTCAGCACTCTGCCGCTGAAGGTCTGGATTTACGTCGGGGTGAGCGGCGCGCTGATTACCTTCCTCTACGCGGTTTATATCGTCATGCGCACGTTGATCTGCGGCATTGATGTTCCCGGATACGCCTCGCTTCTGGTCGCCATCTTGTTTTTGGGAAGTCTGCAACTCATCAGCATTGGTGTGCTGGGAGAATATATTGGGCGCATCTACATGGAAACCAAACAGCGGCCCATGTATCTGGTGCGCCGATATTATCAAAAGAAAAAAGCTTGCCCGGCCCGGCTTGACAAAGAAAACAGCGGTAACACTTCCTTATATTCTCCTTCTTGAAAGAATCTTTTTGAAAATGAAAGACATCAGCATTCTCATCCCCACTGCAAAGCGCCCCCATTTTCTTCTCACTGCATTAAAATCGGTAGCTCGGCAAACATCTCTATCTCGTGTTGGAGAGATTATCGTCATCGAAAACGGGGAAGATAGAAGGTCCGAGGAAGTATGCCGGCAATTTCCGAGCCTCCCGATCAAATACATCTACCGCAACCCTCCCGTTCCGTCATCTGAGCGAACTGTTTCGGTTCTTAGCGAGGCAAGCCTGCCGTTTGTAGCCGCGCTGCATGACGATGATTGGTGGCTCGATTTTCACTTAGAGAGAAGCTTGGAGCCTCTGGATAAAACGCCTTCGATTTCAGCGGTATATTCGAGCTATTTTTATACTCAGTCAGAGAATGATTGTTTCCGGGGAATATACAGCAACTATATCGCATGGTTTGGCAACGAGAAATCCATAGATGGCGTGACGAGAACGCTAAACTTCAAGCAAATGCTCACAACAAATATCGTTCAGTCAGGATTTCATATGTCCTCACTGATCTTTCGGAACGCAGTGATCAAGGCATGTTTCCCCGCATTTAAAGACCATGAATTTGACACCGACAGGACGCTTGCCGTCGAGCTTTCCCGGCAAGGAGATGTTTTTTTCCATGACACGCCATCGATAGTCGTTCGTCAACATTTCGACCAGGAAAGCAGCCCAGAAAAATACAACGAAGCACAGGTTTGGATTGATAGAAATACACGACGGATGATCCAGCAGGCCCGTGATTCCTCCATTGATCTGCAGTCGGAGCTTTTGAGTCGCTTTTCGCGCCCCGAATTCACTATGACCTGGACTTTCATTCCCATGCATACCTTTGAAATCCTAGCCACCGAGTCACTATTGCCTCCCAATATACTTACTCAATACCGCAACCATATGAACCACTCGGCCCGGGTGGAAGCTGATTCAATATCAAGCGTAGAAGCGGCCAAAAAATGGAAAACGAGAGCCGTAAAGCTTCAGAAAACCGTGGACTCTGCGCTTCGCTGGCAACAGCGTTCCTGGATCAAGAGAGCATTTCATCGTTGGCGGCCTCCGGGTTGGGAAAAAAACAAAAAAAGTTTTTCCCAGAAACTCAAAGAGTTCATTGGAAAACTTTCCTCCGGCTGCGTTTGCCAATGAACTCAGAAAGAGAAAAACAGCAGAAAACCGAGAACTCCTGACCGTCAGAAACTCAACCTGACCACAGTTCAGATTACGGGAGAAGGTCAAAACGCAATACACTGATTACGGTGACAGGCTCTAAATGAATGTGATCTTTCGCGCGAAAGAAAAGCGCTTTGCAGCGCGCATTATGCAGCCATCACTAGGATGAAATGGCATTCACTTTCTCCAGCACCTCGTTGAGCCCCTCTTCGAGGGTTTTATGGGGTTGCCAACCGCAGGCGTTCGACAATTTCTTGTGAGAAATGACGCCCATGCCGCAGTCCCACGCATACCTAGGACCAAAGCGAATCGCCAACCGTTGTCCCGTAACGGCTTCGATCAGCCGAAACACCTCCAGGCTTGTGTGGCTTACGCCGTTGGAGACGTTAAGGGTTCCTGACAGATTGTGCTCGATGGCGGCGTGCAGCGCACGGGACAAATCGCCGATATGTAAATAATCCTTGGCGAGCGTTCCATCACCCCAGACATCCAGCGCTTTGCCTTTCTGGATGCAATCCGCCGCATGGGCAATGAGGCCCTGCGGCCGATGGCGGTCATAGGCGAACCCGTAAGGATTGGTAATCCGCAAAACGCAGGGCGTGAGGCCAATTTCGCGCCCCAAGATACCAAAAAGGTGTTCCACGTAGGACTTGGTGGCACTGTAGAGGCTGCGCGGGTCTTGAGGGTGGCGCTCCGTGACGGTTTCGCCTTCGGTCGGTCCATATACCGAAGCCGAGGAAAAGAAGATGACCTGCTTGAGCCCCCGCGCAGCTTCATTGGTCATGATCTGCGAGCATATATGCGTATCGACTACGCCTACCGGATCGCCCGGTGTGTGGGAAGTCCGCGGAACGCTGCTCCATGCGGCATGCACCAAGACATCCACGCCTTTTAATCCACCATGCAACGTCTCCTGCCACGACATGATCCCCGGCCCTGGATGACGCGAAATCCTCACCACTTCGCGGCACACCTGCTCTAGCTCCGGAATGAGGAGTTTGGCAAGTCTTCCGCCTGCTCCGGTAACCGCAACACGGAGCCCGGAAAGTGATACGGGGGCTGATTTCATGATTTTGTCTTTTTTGATATTCCACTGGCAAGCATTGTCAGAAAACAAGCGATAATTCCAATCAGGAGCGCTTTGCTCTTTGTTGAACTTAATAGCGTCATTTAACTTGTGCGTTCTGTTTCCGGGCGACCATATCCAAGCCAATCTCTTCAAGGCGGTTAACATAGCTGTCGAACGAAAAACGCGCTGCTGCCAGTTTGCGACACGCTTCACCTACTTGTTTGCGGTGGCAATCGTCGTCAATCAGTTGGCAAATGCGATTTGCTGCTTCATCGACATCCATATAGGGAACCACGCCAAACGCAGCGTCGGCGTCTTCCGCCAGATATTCAGCAATGCCAGTTGCCCCCTCAAAGCAAACGACAGGTTTGCCGTTTGCCATCGAATCCTGCGAAACGAGGGGAAGCGGGTCGAGTCGTGAACTCAAGAACAAGACATCTGATTCCTGATATGCGGTTTCGATCTCCGCCACCTCCTCGGTGATGGAAACGATGTCATTGAGTCCGGATCGCCGGATTTGATCTTCGAGATAAAATGAATACTCGTTGCGTTCGGGGTCATAGCCATGGCCTATCCAGACAAACCGGAACGGGGTCGCGGAGTGTTTTTCAACAACCCTCTTGGCACAGGTAATAAATAGGTCCACACCTTTTCTCATGTGGACTGTTCCCATGCCCACGATAACCACGGTGTCCTTTGGAAATCCAGCGGGCCTGAATATGTCACGAATGCGTTGCTTTTCAGCTTCCGCCTGTTCTGGAGCGTTTGTCGTTCCTGGAGCGCTATTGATACCCTGTGGCACAACGATCGAGTTTCCCGTATGAATTTCGGGGCAGTCTAAAATCGCGTTTTCGCGGACGAGTGAAGCAGAAAAAATCTGTTGTGACGAATAGAGGACAGATTGTCGGAGGAGAGTGCGGGGTCGGGTATTACTGGCGAATTCGTGAATGAGGTGGATGGAGGGAATATTATTTCCCCATAATGGCTTGAGCACAACATGCGAAAGGAGCGTGCTGACAACAGCAAACTCCATGTGGTGCTCGAATTCAATACGCTCGAATAGCTGCATAAAAAATCTTTCGGAATGAAGATATTCTGGCGGGATCGTGGATCCGATCAACGCATCGCATGCTTTGGCGAATTCGTTCTCTAAAACACCTTTATTAAGCGTCAGAATAATAACATTGTATTTTTTTCGGAATTGTTTGCCGATGTTTTGAAGCAAAATGGGTGCACCCGTTCTGGACATTTCATGCGTCACTAGCAGAACCGTTTTTTTGGAAGAGTCTAACCGGGTAAATTGGGATGCGTTGTGGCGCATTATTTCACTCACGACATCAGCGCAAGAGGCCACGTTGGGACTGCGTTTTTCGCGTTTACCCGAGCGAAGATAATGCAACAGGGGATTTATTTTGCTCGCTGCCACATCTGGATACAGATCGAGATAACCTTGTGTGTTAAAGGAAGCGCTCGGGTTAAAGCCAAGTGCGGCCCCTTCACTCAGGTAGTGATGGAAGGCGCTTTGGGTGAGTCGAATGTGGTTTTTATATTTTTTAAAATACCATGCACTATCAAATAATTCAGACTCTTGAATCAGTTTCGTGTCTTTTCTGAACTTCCGCAACGCCTCGGGGGGATGCAATTTCACCATGAGCCGGAAAATCAAGTCGCCCACCATCTGACGGCTCTTGCAAAGCAATCTCATGAGGTTCTCACCCAAGCCGCATTTTTGTCTTGGCTCAGTTCTTATCCCGGCTAAATCAGTCTTTGAATTGATCCGATTTGAGTGTGCGTCTGAATAAGGCTCTTTTTGTAACGGATGATCAGTCATTGTTCTATCGAAAAAAAGGCCGTTCTTGGGCCGAAAAGCAGCAAGGCTCTGGATGTGCAAAGCACGGCTTGAGCATAGGAGGATGGGCACAAATTGGTCAACCAAAAAGAGGATGGTTCTGGTGGTGAAAATAACCTACTCTCAGGGAGGTCCGAATCCCAAGCGGAGAAAATTCCTCTTAGGGTACCAGCTTAACAGGGTCGGAATCGGTCTTTACCGCTTGCACCCAAATCATGGCCAGAGAGCCGCTTCCCACACGACAGCATTTCATCGTTGGCGACCTCCGGGTTGGGAAAAATTTTAGCAGAAGCTCAATGAGTCGCTGCAAAAAAGATGCAAAGTGCTTTTTAACAAGAATCGGATAGCCTGACTGGGCCTGCCCTATCGGCTTGACAAAGCAAGCACGCACCGCCGTAATTAATATTTTTATGGATAGGCATCATCTTCCTGAAAGGGACGAAAAGCTGGCAAGGCGTGCTGACGCGCGGGAGGAGCATCTGTCCCAAGTCGGAGCTGCCTTGCGCATCAGACATTTAAAGCAAGCCCATGATGCTCTTGTTACGGGTGGGATCCTATCCGTCGGACTCCGACTGCGATCCTGGTTTAGTGGCGTTTTTCGCGCAGTGGGTTCCTCCCGGTTTAACAAAGGCGTCGCCCGATTTTTCCGTCGCCAGCAACGCTCCATTCAGAAACGCAGGGAGAAGCTCTACCACCTGTTGAATCCATCCGCACCTTATCTACCCAAGCCTCCTGTGCCGTATGCGGAGCCTGAAAATCCGCCCCCGCTCCTCTTTGATGAGCGCTATTACAAATCCCAAGCGCACGGCAAACACTCCACCAAGCTTTCATACTGGGGGAATTATCAACGATATGGTTGGAAGAAAGGTTTCAATCCTCACCCGTTATTTGATGTAAAGTGGTATCTGGCAACCTACCCCGACGTGGCAGCGTCTAAAGAGGAACCGTTCACACACTTTCTCGATAAAGGATGGCAGGAAGGTTACGATCCCAATCCCTATTTCCAAACCGACTGGTACATCGCCAACAACCCTGAAGTTCTGGATCTAAGTCCCAACCCCCTGTTGCATTATGTTGAAGTGGGATGGAAAAACGGACGCGACCCCGGACCAAAGTTTTCCATTCAGCGGTATTATGCTTCCAGCCCCTACATGGAGAAACTCCATGATCCCTTAAGCGAATATTTAGAGGAAATCGAAGACGGAAATGCGCCAGACACCATCCGGCAATATGTGAATTGGCCCACCACTTATATTCCCTCCGACAGCGAGCCACAGCCGGTGCATCCTATTGGGAAGCTCGCCGTGCAGCTTCACGCATTCTATCTGGACAAGCTCGACTTGATCGTCGAACACTTGAAATTCATTCCGGTTCACTTCGACCTGCTGGTATCAACTGACACGGAATCTCATGCGCGCGAAATCCAGGAAATCGTTGCGCAATCCGGGCTCAATTGCTCGCTGGACGTCCGCTGTTCGGAAAACCGTGGCCGGGACGTAGCACCCCTGATTTGCCTCTTCGGTAGGAAGCTCCTGGACTACGATTGCGCTATGCACCTGCACACCAAAAAATCGGTGACTGGGCGGGTAGATGCCAATCTCGGACACCAATGGCTCATGCACAACCTGGGTTTCCTTGCGCGCAACGAGGAATACGTCAAAGGCATCCTCGCCCTGTTTAGTGACAACCCGAACTGCGGCGTGCTGGCTCCAAAACCGTGGAAGGGAATCCGGCGGGGGATGAAATGGACATCCAATCGGCAGCTTGCCGAAACACTGATGGAGCGTCTGCAATTGCCCAAAACCACCCTCAACACTCAGCCGCTCATGTTCCCAGGTGGCACTATGTTTTGGTTCCGGCCTGCCGCCCTAAAGCCGTTGTTAGCATCGGATCTGCGATTTGAGGATTTTCCTCCTGAGCCCATCCCCAACGATGGCACTTTGGCTCATGCCATTGAGCGGTGTATTTTGTATATTGCGCTTTCTCAAGGTTATCATTCCCTGGTCATTGCTCCTTCTATTTACAAACCGGCTTCCTAATATCATCCTTCAGCCATCTCATCCCATGTCTATCCTCATCACCGGCGCGGCCGGATTCATCGGTTCCAACTTTGTGCTCCAGTGGCTTGCGCATTCGCAGGAGCCAGTGGTTGTGCTCGATAAGCTGACCTACGCCGGCAATCCGGCGAATCTCCAATCTGTCTGGAACGATCCTCGCTTCAAGCTGGTTCAAGGCGACATCGGCGACACGGAACTCGTGGATCGCCTTCTCAAAGAGCATGCGCCCCGGGCGGTGCTTAATTTCGCGGCGGAAAGCCATGTGGACCGCTCCATCCATGGCCCGGCGGCTTTTATCGAGACCAACGTCGTCGGGACGTTCCGGCTGCTGGAATCCGTGCGTGCTTATTGGTCCGCTTTGGATTCGGAAAAGCAGAAGGCTTTTCGCTTTCTCCACGTCTCCACCGACGAGGTTTACGGTTCGCTGGAGCCGCACGATCCGGCTTTTACGGAAGAGAATACTTTCCGCCCCAACAGCCCTTACTCGGCATCCAAGGCTTCCAGCGACCACTTGGTTCGCGCGTATCACCACACCTACGGGCTACCCGTGTTGACCACGAATTGCTCCAATAATTACGGGCCGTTCCATTTCCCTGAAAAACTGATTCCGCTGGTGTTGCTCAATGCACTCAGAGGCAAGCCGCTGCCGATTTACGGCGACGGTTCCAATGTGCGGGACTGGCTTTATGTGCGCGACCATTGTTTCGCCATCGAGCGCGTTTTGGAGGCGGGCCGCGTGGGCGAGACTTACAACATCGGCGGCGTCAACGAGAAGACCAACCTGGAGGTGGTGGGGACGCTTTGCGCGATCCTCGACGAACTGAGCCCCAGGGCAGATGGCCGTTCTTACCGGGAGCAGATCACCTTTGTCAAAGATCGTCCCGGCCATGACAGGCGTTATGCCATCGACGCCACGAAGATTGATCGGGAACTGGGATGGCGGCCTGCGGAAACCTTCGAGAGCGGAATTCGCAAGACGGTCGTCTGGTATCTGGAAAACCAGGCATGGGTGGAAGGCGTCACGTCCGGCACTTACCGTGAATGGGTGACGAAACAATATGGAGGCAGCGTGGGAAAATGAACAACCCCCCTGTGATTTTAGTGACCGGATGTGGCGGGCAGGTCGGCTTTGAATTGCAACGTGCTTTGGCTCCGTTGGGGCAGGTGGTCGCGGTCGATTTCCCTGAATTCGATTTGTGCGATGAAGCCCTCATGGCGTCGGTGTTGGAACGCGTGCGCCCCGAGGTGATCGTCAATCCTGCTGCCTACACTGCCGTGGACAAGGCGGAAGCTGATTCCGAGACGGCCTACACCGCTAATGCCAAGTCTCCCGGCTTTTTGGCTCAAAGAGCCCGCGAGATGGGAGCGTTGCTGGTGCATTATTCCACCGATTACGTTTATGATGGGCAAAAGGAAGGCGCTTACACGGAGGAGGATGCCACCGGTCCACTCTCGGTTTATGGAGCCAGCAAGCTTGCAGGGGACCAGGCCATTATTGCTTCGGGATGCCGCCATGTAATTTTCCGAACGACATGGGTCTATGGAAGCCACGGCAATAATTTTGCCAAAACCATGCTGCGACTGGCTCGCGACCGGAGCGAACTGCGCGTGGTGGCGGACCAGTGGGGCGTTCCCACCCCGGCCTCCTTGTTGGCGGATGTCACCGCGCACGCTGTCCGCAGTGCTATGGTCCACCCGGAGCTTTTCCAGAGCGGCCTCTATCATCTGACCCCATCCGGTGAGACAACGTGGTTTGAGTATGCCCGGTTTGTGATCGAAGAAGCGCGTAAGCGCGGGATGGAATTAAAAGTGGCGCAGATCACGCCCATTGCGGCGACGGAATTCCCCACCCCGGCGCGGCGTCCCGTCAGTTCCCGCCTCGACACGACTAAAGTGCGTGAGACCTACGGCTTGACGCTGGCAGGTTGGGAGACCTTCTTGAGCCATTCGATGGGGCTGCTCATGCGGAATCTTTAACTCGATCAAAAGTATACTGCACAGAGGTAAGCGGAATCTGCTGCCTTTGAGATGGACCAGCCTCAATCCCGATCCCTAATCTTCAACAGCCTTGTTTTGCGATATCCCAATCTGCGACTAGCTGAGAATCCCGGAAAAATGAACAACCTCGTTTTAACAACGGTTAGTGGTTTAACGGTCAGCCAAATGAAGCCCTTTGTGGTCTCGTTTCAGCAGTATCAGAAAGATGCAGATCTCGTTCTTTTCACCAATCGGTTGGACACAGAGACCCGGAGATACCTCTCTGCATTGGCAACAGAGCTGATTGACTTCAGCTTTTTCTGCTTTCGAGCGAGGCACTTTGAATGTTTGCTTTGGCCGTTGTGGAAACGGGTGTTTCCTCTCTTGAAGAGCGAGGTATCGCGCCGGACGCTAGCCCGCCGTATCTTCAACTTGGCCAGTCTGCGTTTTCTGCTCTATCTCGAATATCTCGAAAGCCTTCCGAAAAAACCCCGTTGGGTGTTTTTGACCGATAGCCGGGATGCGATTTTCCAAGACGATCTTTTTGCGCGAATGGAAGCCCCCGGCCTGTATGCGTTCGGCGAAGGGAAAGAACGCACCATTGCAATCTGTCGTGCAAACGCGAAAATGCTAAGGCAATGCGCTGGAAAAACAGCCGTCAAGGAGCTCAACCATTGTCAACCTTCCTGCGCGGGAACGATTTTAGGCGATTACGAGAGTATGCTTGCCTATCTCCAGACTACGGTGCGTTTGACGATGTCCGTTCATCATATGGGCATGGTGTCCAGTGTGGACCAAGGATTGCATAATTATATCGTCCACAAGAAACTGAGCCCCAACATCCAGTTTGTGGACAACGATGAGGGTCCCATCGGGACAATGGGCTGCGTGTCCACAGATCAAATCCAGGAGTCACCGGAACATTTAATTTTGCAGCAGGACGGCAGACCTTACGCCTTCCTCCACCAGCAGGATCGTCATGAGCAAATCGTGGCGAATCATCCTGTTTACAAGCAATGTCGCAACAGTTGATTCGGAAAACTTCTTAAGTACCGACCGCGCGGCGGTTGGCGTCGTCGAGCCGCGAGGCGAAGGTGGAGAGGGAGTCGGCGCGGAAGAGCTTGGGCAGCGCGGCGAGCGAGGCATCGGTCAGCGAGCCTTCCTGGTGGCCCAGGCCGCTCTGGAGGTAGATGGCGAGGCGAAACAACTCGGCGAGGTCTTTCATGCGGAGTTCCTCCCGTTCTTCCAGCGAGCCTTGGAAGTCGCGCACGGCGCTTTCAAAGTCGATCAGGAAAACTTGGATCGGGGCCGTGCAGACGATGAGGTTGTGCAGCTCCAGGTCGCGGTGGAAGAAATTTTTTTCGTGGAGCTTCTGGATTTGGGCGAAGGCCTCTTCTGCCAGTTTCCAGAGGCCGATGAGCGCGGCGGGATCGGTCTGTTGCGCGATGCCCAGGCAGCTTTCCTGCGGCTCCACGTTGGTGAAGGGGGAGAGGCGGCTCAACGGTTTGCCGGGCAGGAAGGAGGATCGGATGGTATTGGCGTCATATCCGATGGGCTCGGGCGCGCCGAGGATCGCGGCGGCGGCCTGGTGGTTCTCGAATTCCACCTTCGGGTCGCCATGGAAGCTCCACGGGTGGTAGGATTTGACGAAGTGGATCGGGTACCGCCCGGCCAGCGGGTGGGCGTCGCGGGTCTGGCGTCCGGCAATGACGAGCTGCATCTGAACGAGTTCCCGCCCATCTGGGACCTCCTTGCGGGCGATGGAGCGCAGGGAGAAATCTTTTTCGCGCGGTTCCTTGAGTAGATAACGCAGCCCCTCGGCCACTTCGATGCTGTGGAAAGGGGAGAGGGGGATGAGTGCGTTATCTTGCGTCACCACCATGAATCAAGCCCGATGTGCGCCCCATTGCAAGCTGCGAAAAAAAGGGCCGTCTCTTGCGAGACGGCCCTCAATGTTTTGCTCAGGAGGCGCTTACTTGATGAAGAGCATTTCCTGGTAAGTTGGCAGCGGCCAGAGGTCGTCGGCGATGAGGCCTTCGAGGGCATCGGCCGGGGCGCGGACGGCGAGGATCGCCGGGATCACTTTGGCCAAGTAGTGCTTGGCGTGGTCAGCGACGCCACCTTTGGCTTCGTGACCATGAGCGCTTTCGAGCTGGTTGAGCGCGGCGAGCAGTTCCTTGACGAGACCGGTGACCTGCTTGAGGACCGTCACATCGGCTTCCACGCCTGCAGCTTTGAGCTTGGCGGCGGTATCGGCCAGTTCGCCCTGGTAACGGACGGCGGCGGGATAGATGATCGTCTTGCCCATCTCGAGGACGAGGTTGGCTTCGACGTTCACGCTCTTGACGTATTGTTCAAAGGCGATTTCCTCGCGGCTTTCGAGTTCGCGCTTGGTGAGCACGCCGAATTTCTCGAACGCGGCAACCGTCGTGGCCGAGGTGTAGGCCGGGAGGGCGTCCACCGTGGTCTTGAGATTGGGCAGACCGCGCTTGGCGGCTTCGGCATGCCATTCTTCGGAGTAGCCGTTGCCGTTGAAGATGACGCGGCCGTGTTCGTTGATGATTTTCTCGAGCACCGTCTGGATCGCTTCGTTGAGTTTGCCGGGAGCGGCTTTTTCCAATTCTCCCGCGATGTATTCGAGCGATTCAGCGATGATGACGTTGAGTACGCCGATCGCTGCGCCGATGGACTGGTTGGAGCCGACTGCGCGGAACTCGAACTTGTTGCCGGTGAAGGCAAACGGGCTGGTGCGGTTGCGGTCGCCTGCGTCCTTGGGCAGGGAGGGCAGGACGTCCACGCCGATGTTGATGGTGGACTTGGCCTTGCTGGTCTTGGCTCCGCCCTTGCGGATCTGCTCGAACACGTCAGTGAGTTGGTCGCCGAGGAAGATGGAAATGATGGCGGGAGGCGCTTCATTGGCACCCAAGCGGTGGTCGTTGCCAGCGCTGGCGACTGTGGCGCGCAGGAGGGCGGCGTGGATGTCCACGGCGCGGATCATGGCTCCGCAGAAGACGAGGAACTGGGCGTTCGCGTGCGGCGTGTCGCCGGGTTCCAGAAGGTTGCCCTGGGTGGAGTTGCCGAGCGAGAAGTTGAGATGTTTGCCGCTGCCGTTGATGCCCGTGAAGGGCTTCTCGGCGAGCAGGGCGGCCAGGCCGTATTTCTCGGCCACGGAGCGCAGAGTGGACATCACCAATTGCTGGTGGTCGGCGGCGAGGTTGCTGGTCTCATAGACCGGGGCGATTTCGTATTGGGACGGAGCCACTTCGTTGTGGCGGGTCTTCACTGGGATACCTAGTTTGAAGAGTTCGCGTTCGGATTCCATCATGAACGCGAGTACGCGTTCGGGGATCACACCGAAGTATTGGTCCTCAAATTCCTGGCCTTTCGGGGCTTTCGCGCCAAAGAGCGTGCGGCCTGCGTTGAGCAGGTCGGGACGGGCAAAGAAGAAGTTGCGGTCGATGAGGAAGTATTCCTGCTCGGCGCCAGCGGTGCTGGCGACATGGGCGACTTTTTCGTGTCCGAAGAGGTTCAGGACGCGCTGGGCCTGCGTGTTGAGGGCCTGCATGGCGCGGAGCAGCGGAGTCTTGCTGTCGAGCGCTTCGCCGGTCCAGGAGACGAATGCGGTCGGGATGCAGAGAGTGCTGCCCGCCGGGTTTTCGAGAATATAAGCCGGGCTGGTCACGTCCCATGCGGTGTAACCGCGGGCTTCGAAGGTGGAGCGAATGCCGCCGCTCGGGAAGCTGGAGGCGTCGGGTTCACCCTGGATGAGCGTCTTGCCGGAGAACTCAGCGACCGTGCCGCCGATGCCATCGGGCGAGAGGAAGGAGTCATGCTTCTCGGCGGAGAGGCCGGTGAGCGGGTAGAAGATGTGCGCATAGTGCGTCGCACCTTTTTCGATAGCCCAGTTCTTCATCGCTGTCGCGACGACGTCGGCCACGGTCGCGTCAAGTTTCGCGCCGCTTTCGATGGTCTTGAGAAGGCTCTTGTAGATGTCTTTAGGCAGGCGGTCTTTCATTTCCGCCGGGCTGAATACGTTGGAGCCGTATAAATCTGCCGAGAACACATCGCGGAAGTTCGTGGATGTGGCCGGTTTGAAGTTGGTGACGGCGTTGATTGCTTGGAGTCTGGAGATGCTTGCGCTCATGGTTAAAAGGTGAAGCCCGCTTCTTAGCATCTTCAGTGCCAAACGCCAGCGTTAAATTGCGAAAAAATGGATCAAAGAAGAAAAAGAAATCGTAGCCCGGTAAATAGGTGGTTGCGTGGGAGAAGGCCCCCGGAAAAGTGGCTATTATCGACCACGCCTGGGTAAAAATAGCCACGCGCGCCTCTGTTGGAGACTCTTGCGCATTTTCTCACGGAAACGGATGCTGCTCTTGACTTCCGAAGCCCAGATTTTAGTCTGTGGCGCCCAAAATAAGGAAACAACATAATACGCATGAATCTCGCCAGCCTTTCCCGCGCCGCTAACGAAGCCCGCGGCCTCGCCATTGACGCCGTCCATAAATGTTCCTCCGGTCACCTCGGGCTCCCGCTCGGGTGCGCCGAAATTGGGGCCGCCCTCTTCGGGCAGGCGCTCCGGTACAATCCCGATCAGCCCAAGTGGCTCAACCGCGATCGCTTTGTGCTCTCCGCCGGGCACGGCTCGATGTTCCTCTACTCCTGGCTGCACTTGGCGGGCTACGATCTCTCCATTCAGGAAGTCGCCAACTTCCGCGCGCTCCACAGCAAGACCCCCGGCCACCCGGAGTCGTTTGAAACTCCCGGCGTCGAGGCGACCACCGGGCCGCTCGGTCAAGGCATCGCCAACGCCGTTGGCTTCGCGGTTTCCGCCAAGATGACCGCTGCCCGGTTCAACACGCCGGAGCACCCGATTTTCGACCAGCACATCATCGCGCTCGCGGGTGACGGCTGCATGCAGGAGGGCGTGGCCCAGGAAGCTTGTGCGTTCGCCGGGCACGCCCAGCTCGACAACCTGATTCTGATTTACGATTCCAACGACGTGACGCTCGACGCGATGGCCGAGGCTTCGCAAAACGATAATACGGCCAAACGCTTCGGAGCCCTCCAGTGGGGAGTTCAGACCATCGACGGCCACGACATTCCTGCTTTCCTCGACGCGTTTGAAAAAGCCAAAGCCGCCGTCGGCAAGCCGCAACTCATCATCGCCAAGACCATCATCGCCAAGGGCATCCCGGAAGTCGCCGGAACCAGCAAAGGCCACGGCGAAGGCGGTGCGAAATTCGCCGATGCCGCCCGCAAGGGGCTCGGCCTGCCGGAAGAACATTTCTACGTTTCGTGTGAGATCCACTCATTCTTCGCGGAAGTCAAAAAAGCGCGCGTGGCGGATTATGAAGCCTGGAACGCTACCTACCAAGCGTGGCGCACGGCCAACCCCGAAAAGGCCGCGCTGCTCGACAGCGGCGTGAAGCAGGAAGTTCCCGCCGATCTCCTCGCGCGCATCCCTGCGTTCCCTGCCGATGCCAAGCTTGCCACCCGCAAGGCAGGCAGCGATGTGCTCCAGCCGATCGCCGAGGCGATGCCGCTCGTCGTCAGCGGTTCCGCCGACCTCTACGGCTCCACGCTCAATTACATCAACAGTTCCAAGGACTGGTCGCCGGCAAACTGGGGCGGACGCAACATCCGCTACGGCATCCGCGAGCACGCCATGGGCGGCATCCTCAACGGCATCGCCTTTGACGGCCTCTTCCGCGCCTCGGGAGCGACCTTCATGGTCTTCGCCGATTACCTGCGGCCTTCCATTCGTGTCGCCGCGCTTTCGCGCCTGCCCGTCGGCTACATCTTCACGCACGATTCCGTGGGCGTCGGCGAAGACGGCCCCACCCACCAGCCCGTGGAGACCGTCAGCGGCCTGCGCGTGATCCCGAACCTTGATGTGATCCGTCCCGCCGATCCCGAGGAAACCGCCGGAGCCTTCGTGGGCGCGATGCAGCGCACCGACGGCCCGACCGTCCTCTCCCTTTCCCGCCAGGTGCTCCCGAACCTGAGCTTCGCCCCGGCGGAGACCCGCCGCGAAGGCACCCTCAAGGGGGCTTACATTTTGGTGAAGGAAACCGCCCCGCTGGAGACGATCCTCCTCGCTTCCGGCAGCGAAGTGCAGCACGCCGTCGCCGCCGCGAAAGAACTCGGCGCGGGAGTGCGCGTCGTTTCCGTGCCAAGCATGGAACGCTTCGAGCGCCAGAGCGCCGAATACCGCGAGGAAGTCCTCCCCGCCGCAATCCGCCGCCGTGTGGCGATTGAAGCGGGCGTAAGCGACCTCTGGTATCGCTGGGTGGGACTCGATGGCAAAGTGCTCGGCATCGACCGCTTCGGCATCAGCGCCCCCGGAAATCAGGTGATGGAGATACTGGGCATGACTGCTGCGAACGTTGTGGCTGCTGTGCGGGCGCTGGGGTAATCCCTCGCGTATAAAGCCCAAAATTTGATCCCGATTTTCATGCAGGATCCAAAAATTCAACATCCAAAGCGAAGCGACCCTTTGGCGATTTTCTCGATCATTTTGCCTCTCGTGGGTATCGCAATCACCATAGCTGGTGTAGCGAATACGCGAAAGATGGCAGATTATGGTAGATCAGCGGTGATTGCCTACTTCATATGGTCGGGAATGTCCTTGCTCGGTATCCTCTGCTCTATCTGCTCTATTCGTCGGCATAATTGGAGGCCCAGTGCGGTAATTGGCTTGGTTCTAGGCACGATTCCCTTTGTGCTGGGGGCATACTTTATCATCAGCAACGCAAAATAAGGAAGCTAGCCAGAAGACCCTGTGGATAGGGGGCCGCTCTTGAAACTGTGTTTGGCACCAAAGCGGCAGTCCTCCACAGCTTTTGGAGCACAACCGGCCGCTTTCCAAAATCTAAACGCCGTTCCGTTGCTCGGTGCCGCAAAGAGTTCGCAATCCCCTCCTCCGCGCCTTAGCGTCTCTGCGTGATGCATCCCCTCTCCCGCCACTCCGGCGCTTTGCTCGCCCTCCTCGCCGCCGCGCTCTTTGGCGTGGGGACGCCGCTCATCAAACTCCGGCTAACAGTGGTTGATCCGATCCTGCTGGCGGCGTTGATCAATCTGGGCGCGGCTGCTGGCGTGGCGGTTCTGACGCGCATTCCGTGGCGATTGGGCAACCTCGTTTCTCGGACCAACCGGCTGCCGTTCGCCGGTTCGCTGCTGTGCGGTGGGCTGCTGGCTCCGGTGTTGCTCGTCTGGGGAATCGCCCACACTCCCGGCGCAAGCGCGGCGCTGCTGATGAACCTGGAGGCGGCGTTCACGGCGTTGATCGCCTGGATTTTCTTTCGCGAATCCATCGGTGCGCGTTTTGTCATCGGCCTCGTGCTGATAACGCTGGGGGGCGTGTTGGTTTCCGCAAGCCCGGAAAGTGGGCCGGGCCATGTCGCAGCCGGGCTGGCCATTGCGGCATCGTGCCTTTGCTGGGCCATCGACAACAACTGTACTGCGCAATTGTGGGACGTTCCCCCGGCGCGATTTTCGCTTTGGAAGGGGCTCATCGCGGGGTCGGTGCTGTTGATCCTCTGCGCCGTGAGGGGAACGCTGCTGGTGCATGGGCGCACGCTGAGCGAAGCGCTGCTTTTGGGCGCCTGCTGCAACGGCCTGGCGTTGCTGGCGTTTGTGACGGCCATCCAGCGTCTCGGCGCGGGCCGCACGGCGGCTTACTTCGCCGCTGCGCCGTTTGTGGGAGCCGCCACTTCCGTGGCGCTGTTGGGAGATAAGGTGACGGGGCCTCTCCTTGCGGCGGCGGCACTGATGGCTGGCGGGGTCGCCTTGCTGCTCACGGAGCCGCAAGCCTTGCTGCACGGCGAAGAAAAGTAGCTACATCAACCCCAACTGGCTTGGTAAGCCAATCATGGGAGTGGCGGTTTGCGAGTGATCCCCAGCCGCGCGATTTTACAGCCGGAAAGCGTCATGGTAATTCCCAGGAACACCTGCGCTCCCAAGACCAGCAGGCAGAGCCACATTGGGCAGAGGGTGAAGGGGGAGACGACTTGCAGCACTTCGTAAAACCGGGTTCCCTGAGTGGATTGCAGGTAGGCGTTGGTTCCCCAGTAGAGCGTTACCAGCGGACGAACCAGCCAGATCAAGGCGTCAGGAGGTGCCAGCACCGCCCCTGAGAAGGGCAACTGGAGCGCGGCGATGCTGAAGCAAATGAGGAGCGCCCGCCCCGCCGAGCGGGTCAGGCTGGAGATGCCCAGAGCGAGCGCTGTCAGCGCGGCATTTGCCAGCACAAGCACGGCGATCTGCATCGCTAGATTGCCCGGCAGTCGGCAGACGTGGTGAACAAACCACCCTATCCAAGCCGATTGCAGCAGCACGCCCGGAAGCAGGAAGGCAATTTTGCTGGCGACGTAGGCTTTGGGGCGCAACCCGCTGTATTTTTCCCGTTCCAAGATCATCCGTTCGCCCGCGATTTCACGCGCGGCGCTTTGGGCGGCAAGGAACGCGAGGAGAATGATCTGCGCCATCGCCACCCCGGCGATAAGTCCGGTTCCATGGAGGGCGTTCACAGCGAACACGGCGTTTTCCTTGAGCTGCTCGACGACGTTGCCCTTGAGCTGTTCGGAAAGTTCCAGCAACCGGGTCAGGCTGCCTGCGGCGAAAATCACCACCGCGCTGGGGAATCCCAATACAAGCGCGAGATGCAGCCAGAGCGCGGAAGGGTTGCGCCTTGCCTGCAGGAGACGGCGACTCAGCAGGGTGAAGAACTGGGAAAGCGCGTCGGGAACGCGTGTTGGAGGTTGAGGAGCCGTCCGGGGTTTGTGCGATTGGGAAAGTTTTTCCCAAAATAATTGGCGGGCTTCATCACCGATCTCGTCCACGATTTGTTCCTGGCCTTCCGCGGAGCGGTATGCCTGACCGTGCTTGCTCCAGGAGCGGTGCCACTCCTCTGCCCGGCGCTGGGCGAGTTGTTGGTAGAGGTCGGTTGTTGATTCGATTTGGAAATAGTGAGCCAGGAATTCCGGTGGGCCGTGATAGACGAGTTGGCTTCCGTGCAGCACGATGACGGAATCATATTGCGCCAGGGTGTTCAGCGCGTGGGTGACGTGGATGACCGCGCGGGATTCCTCTCCCGCCAGCGAGCGCAGGAGTTTAGCAAATTCGAGTTCCGTTTTGGGGTCGAACGCCCGGTGGTTTTCGTCGCACAAGAGAAGGCCGGGGGAGGCGGTCAATTCGACGGCCAGTGCCAACCGCTGTTGCTGGTCGGCGGTCAAGGTGGCTCCACGGCTGTCCGCCAGAGCGGTCAGGCCAGTCTTTTCGAGCAGCGCCGCTAGCCGTTCCTGCCGGTCGGTTTTGCGTAGGTCCGTCACGCGCAAGCGCAATGCTGTTTCAATCTGCTCTGAGACGGTGAGTTGTTCCTCCCTGCCAGAATCATGGAGAGGTAACTGCGGCAAATACGCGATGGTGGGGCGAAGGGGAGCCGTCGTCGTGCTGGCTGGATTGGCCGTTTCATCCTGATCTTCTTCGGGCGGCGAGGTTGGGTCTGTCCAGACCACTTCACCGAAGGTCGGGCGATAGACGCCCGCGAGGAGTTTCAGCAGCGTGCTTTTGCCAGAGCCAGGCATGCCGACTACTGCCACTAGACTCCCGGGCGGAAAGGAGGCGCTTACGTCCCCCAACAAGACCCGTTCTTGAGGTTTTGAGGCGACTAGGAGGGAAATATCGCGGAGTTCAAACACGCGCTACAGAGTGGCGAAACCGCCGTGCAAGCGCAAGCGTGGTGTTTGAAGCGTTAAATCCGAGGGATATTTTTCGCATTACATTGGATCAGATGCCGGACGTAACAAACCTCGGATGGTCGATAGAGCCCATAAAATTCGAGCTAAATTGTTGGATTGTGAGGGAATATTTGAGCGGCACTTGAAAAACAGTGTCGGCAAACCGCCCGGCTTGCATTTACCTTACCCAAGTGAAACTGCTCCTCGTTGACGGCTCTTATTATGTTTACCGTTCGTTTTTCGGCATTCGCGAGTTATCCAACTCGCGCGGTGAACCGACCAATGCGATCTACGGTTTCGTGAAAGTGCTGCGCAAAATGCTCCGGGACTTGAAGCCCGACCTTGCGGCGGTCCTTTGGGACGAGGGGCTTCCCCAGCGCCGCACGCAATTGCAGCCCGAATACAAGCAGCAGCGGGCCGAAATGCCAGAGCTGATGCGCCCGCAAATCGCCCACATCCGACGGCTGGTTCCGTTGATGGGGATCGCTAGCCTGCGCGTGCCCAATACCGAGGCCGACGACCTGATCGCCACCTATACCTGCGAGGCTGAACGCCACGGCATGGAAGTAGTGGTGGCCACTAATGACAAAGACCTTTTCCAACTCGTGAACGAGCGGGTCCGGGTTTATTCCACGAATAAAGCCGATTTCGCAGATCCCAAGGATGGGTTTGCCCTTTTGGGAGCCGATCATGTGCGGAGAAAGTGGGGCGTGGAACCGGGGCAGATCGGGGACGTTCTCTGCCTCGTGGGCGACGCGTCCGACAACATCCCTGGCGTGAGTGGCTTGGGACCGAAGCGAGCCAGTGCGCTCATTAAGGAATTTGGAGGTATCACGGCCTTGCTGGATCGCATGGATGCGATCAGTAACGAGGCTATCCGGGAGAAAGTAGCAGAGGCACGGGAGCAAATCCTAAGCAATCAGCAAATGGTCCGGCTCGACACGCAGCTTTCGCTCCCGGCACCACTGGAGGAACTGGCGATTCGTCCCCGGCATAGCGAACTGCTCGTCGAACTTGAGCCGTGGGAGTTCCGGTCGCTGACAGAGGAAATTCGCCAGGAAGCCGCCGGTTTTGCCCAGCCCAAACAGGGCGAGTTGTTTTGACCGGAGACGGAAGAAAAGCCATTGCACAAGGCACAACCTTGTGACACCCTCCCTCCTCCATATAATCCTCCAACCCACTGCATGAAACTTGAGCGCCTGACAGAATACGTAACCATCGTTGTTACCGTTGTTTTTGGGATGTTGCTTGCGCTTTATATTGGCTCTTCGGCGGGCAATGGATCCTCGACTCCGGCTCTCATCATCGGTGCCATGCTGGCGGTGATGGTAGCCCTGATTCTGCAAGCCAATGTTTGGCTGTTGATTCCCTTGTGCGGACCGATGAGTGGAATGATTGTCGGATCTCCCTTGGGGCTCAAATTGAGCCACATCGCGATTTTGTATGCTTTTGGAGTCTTTCTTGCTTTGAAAGCTCTGAAAGTGGTGCGCACCAAAGCAAAATACAATTGGTTGGATTACCTGCTTTTTTTTAATCTCTTCTATCTCTTAACGGTTTATATCCGAAATCCTGTTGGTGCCGAATTACTGGGATTCGAGAAAATAGGAGGCAAGCCATATATCGAAGTCATTATCACCATGCTGGCTTATTGGGTCATTAATCACGTTGATCTCTCACCAAAAATGGCTATGAGATTGCCGTTTATACTAACATTTGGATCAATGTTTAATGGATTGATGGGTATTGTTACAAACTACTTCCCGTCTGTGGGTGTATATGTTGGGTATTTATATAATGGTTTTATACCCAGAACTACAGATGCCGCGGGTGTGGCTATATATGATGTGGAAATGTCTCGTGATGTAGTTGGGAGAAATTTTGAGCCCCCTTTATTAATGCTCTATTCCTATTATCCTCCATTATCGACTCTTAATCCGCTTTCTATTATACGCTTTTCATTTGCTGCTTTTTGTCTTGTGTCGGCCTTGGTAAGTGGTTTTCGTTCGGTGTTTATAGAGATTGGATTGTTTTTTATTATAGCTACCTTCTTTCACAGTGGAAAGCGGGCTGCTTTTCGAATCCCTGTGGTTATAGTTCCTCTTCTGGTATTGTTGATTGCAGCGCAAGGCACATTGATCCATTTGCCAACGAATATGCAGCGCACCTTGTGCTTCTTGCCTGGAGACTGGGATCCTGTGGCAAAAAATGACGCTGAAGGTTCGACGGAATGGAGAATTGATATTTGGCGGAATGTATGGGATTCGGGACATAAATATATCAAAGATTGGTGGTGGGGTGATGGTTTTGGGATGACGAAAGTTGAACTAAGAGAAGCGCAGACCCTTTTTAAGGATGCCAAGGAAAATCTCGCTATATCAGGTGATTATCATAGTCTACCGTTAAGCACAATTCATGTGGTTGGTTATATTGGATTGGTTCAGTTATTGATCTTAATGTTTGGTATGACATATTATGCGTGGAAGCTGATATTAAGGGCAAGGAGAACCCCGTTTTTTCCAATGGCTCTTTTTATAGGTGTGCCTGTTGTATATGCTCCATTCTTTGGGTTTTTAGTTTTTGGGGCCTTTAACCTCACCTGCTACACCAATATTTATTATATTGCTTGGTTGCGATTAATTGACCGAGGGTTGGAAAAATACCTCATGGAGAAGAAGGAAGTTGCAAAACGGCCTGAAGAGGCGTTCCGCCAATTAGGCCTGAGTCGCTTTGATTCAACGCCCACTTAACCAATAAATCCAAATAATCTATGAAAGTTGTCATTCTTTGCGGTGGAAAAGGCACGCGGCTGCGAGAGGAGACTGAATATCGGCCCAAGCCGATGGTTCCGATCGGAGGTCGCCCGATTTTGTGGCACATCATGAAGACCTATGCCTCTCACGGATTTAACGAGTTCATCCTCTGCCTGGGCTACAAGGGCGACGTTATCAAGGACTATTTCCGCAATTACCAGTGGATGGCTGGGGATATTGGAATGCGACTGGGGCGTGAGCCGGAAATCCGATTCCATGACAATCATGCTGAAGAAAACTGGTCCGTAACTCTCGCGGAGACCGGCGAGGAAACCATGACTGCAGGTCGGATTGAACGCATTAAGCGGCATCTTGGCGATGACGAGGAGTTCTTCCTCACTTATGGCGATGGTGTCGGTTCGGTGGACATTACGGCGGCGCTGAAATTCCATCGCGAGCACAAGAAACTGCTGACATTGACTGCAGTGCATCCTCCCGGCAGGTTCGGTGAAATTACGATTTCAGAGGAGAATAAAGTGCTTTCCTTCAATGAAAAGCCCCAGACCGAGTATGGTTGGATCAACGGCGGATATATCATTGCCTCGACCAAGATTTTCGATTATTTGCGCGATACTGACAAAGTGATGTTTGAGCAAGAACCGATGCGCAAAATCGCTGCCGATGAACAACTGATGGCTTTTCAACATAAAGGCTTCTGGTACCCCATGGATACTTATCAGGAGTATTTGCTGTTAAACCGACTTTGGGACCAGGGAAATGCTCCGTGGAAAATTTGGTGAAACCCCATTTCGTAATGTGCGCGTCTTTTTCTTGTAACAAATCCCCGCTCGACTCCTGATCCTTGTTTGTTTTTGAATCCTACTCTCGTGTCTCTCTATCCAAAATCCCACTCACAGCCGCTTTCGCTTTTCTCAGGCGTCTTTGCGGAGAAGACGGTTCTCATCACTGGCCACACCGGCTTTAAGGGGGCGTGGCTGGCTGAGTGGTTGTTGCTGCTCGGCGCCCGGGTGCATGGGCTGGCCCTGCCGCCCGATGGCGCTCCGGCTCTTTTCGATCAGTTGGGATTAGCCGCGCGAGTGGATCACCAGATCGGCGACATCCGTGACGCCGCGCTGGTGCGTCGCTGTATGGAAGAGGTCCAGCCGGATTTCGTTTTCCACCTCGCTGCACAGCCGCTCGTCCGGCTTTCCTATGAGGAGCCGGTGGAGACTTACGCCACCAACGTCATGGGGACTATCCATGTTCTCGAAGCCCTGCGTGCGTTGCAAAAACCGTGCGTTGCAGTGATGGTCACCACGGACAAATGTTACGAAAATCGCGAATGGTTGCACGGCTACCGGGAAGAAGATCCGATGGGCGGCTTCGACCCGTATAGCTCCAGCAAAGGCATGGCCGAGCTGGCCATCGCTGCTTACCGCCGCTCGTTTTTCGCAGGGCATCCCGTCAAAGTTGCCAGCGCCCGCGCCGGCAATGTGATCGGTGGTGGCGATTGGGCGCTCGACCGGATCGTACCCGACTGCATCCGCGCCCTGCAAGAGGGCTTGCCTATCGGCGTGCGCAATCCCCACGCCACCCGTCCGTGGCAGCATGTGCTGGAACCTTTGAGCGGCTACCTCTGTCTCGCCGCCAGCCTTTTCAAGCTGCCCACCAATGATTCCCCGCTTTGTTCGGGATTCAACTTCGGTCCCGGCCACGATGCCAACCGCACGGTGGGCGAACTCGTTGTCGAAATCCTCAAACACTGGCCTGGCAGATGGGAAGACCAGAGCGACCCGAACGCGCATCACGAAGCCAAACTCCTGCAACTTTCTACCGACAAAGCCAGCGCCCTGCTTGGCTGGTCGGCGACATGGCGTTTTGCTGATGCCGTGCGAGAAACCGTGACTTGGTATCGCGCAAGCGGGCATTGTAACGACCCGATCCGCTTCCAAGAGCTTACGAACGGGCAAATTGCCGCCTATATCGCCGCTGCCGAGGCCGCATTGCCCTGGGCTCAACCTATTCAATGAACACCGCCGCCGAACTCAAAGCAGAGATACTCCGCCTCACTCGCGAATACTCCGCGCTCACTCACCGGGCCAACCGTCCGGGAGCGGAGGCTGCCGTCGAATTCATTCCGGGGCAAACAACGGTTCCCTATGCTGGACGCGTTTTCACTGAAGACGAAGTGGAAGCCGCCGTCAGCAGCACGCTCGATTTTTGGCTTACTCTCGGACCCGAAGGCGCGGCGTTTGAACACAAACTGGCCGGGTTGCTCGGTGTGCGTCACAGCCTCCTCGTCAACTCCGGTTCCTCCGCCAACCTCATCGCCTTCGCCGCCCTCACCAGCTACAAGCTCCCCCCTCACAAGCGCATCCGGCCCGGCGATGAAGTCATCACCTGCGCTGCCGGATTCCCCACTACCGTCGCCCCCATCCTCCAGAACGGCGCAGTCCCGGTTTTCATCGACAACGACCCCGTTACCGGAAACGCCGCCGTTTCCCAACTCGAAGCGGCCTACGTCCCCGGCAAGACGAAAGCCGTCATGATGGCTCATGCGCTGGGTAATCCTTTCGATCTCGCCGCTGTCCTCGCCTTCTGCAAAGTGCACGATCTCTGGCTCATCGAAGACAACTGCGACGCGCTTGGCTGCACGTATTCCATGCCCTTGGAACAGGCCCAAGGCCTCGGCATCAACGAGAACTCGCCCGGATTCCCCGCCGACAGCACGCACATCACCCGTTACACCGGCTCTTGGGGCGACATCTCCACTCAATCCTTCTACCCGCCCCACCACCTCACACTGGGCGAAGGCGGCGCGGTGAATATTGTTTCCAAGCCGCCGATCAAGACCTACGCCGAAAGCTTCCGCGACTGGGGGCGCGACTGCTGGTGCCCGAGCGGCAAGGACAACACCTGCGCCAAGCGCTTCGACTGGCAACTCGGCGAACTGCCGCGCGGCTACGACCACAAATACATTTACAGCCACCTCGGCTACAACCTGAAGCCGCTCGACATCCAAGCCGCCATCGGGCTCCAGCAACTCAAAAAGCTTCCCGGCTTCATCCAAGCGCGCAAAGAAAATTGGGAAACCCTCCGGCGCGGTCTCTCTGGGTTGGAAGAGTTTTTCGAGTTCTCCCTGCCCACCCACGCCACCGGTTGGACCCCACAAGGCTTTACCTGGGATGCCACCGGCTGCCGCACGGACAATAGCTGGTTCGGGTTCCTGCTTCTCGTGCGCAAGAGCGCCCCCTTTACTAATAGCGAATTTGCGCGCGCCCTGGATGCTGCAAAAATCGGCAACCGGATGCTTTTCGGCGGTAACCTCGTTCGCCAACCCGCCTTCATTCAGTTACGCAAAGACAACCCTGCGGCCTTCCGTGTCGTGGGTGACCTTGCGGGCGCGGATCGGATCATGAATCAAGCCCTCTTCTTGGGAACCTACCCGGGTTTAACCCTAGCGATGCTTGACTACGAGATCGAAGTGATCCGCAAATTCGCGCGCAAAGCTTGATGCCTGTCTGTGATGCCTCAAAAACAGAATCCGCTTGCCGAAGACCTTGAACACATCCTGGCACATACCGGGACGATGTGGGAAGAACTGCGCGACGGTCGTTTATTCATCACCGGCGGCACGGGATTTTTCGGTTGCTGGCTACTGGAAAGCTTTCTATGGGCTAACGAAAAGCAGAACCTCGGTGCTACAGTCGTAGTCCTTTCCCGCGACCCCGAAACCTTCGTCCGCAAAGCGCCTCATCTGGCGCGGAACCCCGCAGTAAGCCTGCATCAAGGCGACGTGCGCAATTTCCCTTTCCCCAGTGGAGAGTTCACCCACATCATCCACGCGGCCACGGAAGCGAGCGCCAAACTCAACGCGGAAGCCCCGCTCCTGATGCTCGACACCATCGTCGTAGGAACGCGCCGGGCACTCGATTTCGCCGTCGCAAGCGGAGCCAAGAAGTTTCTACTGACCAGTTCCGGGGCTGTCTATGGCAAGCAACCCTCGGAATTAACCCACATTCCGGAAGATTATCCCGGTGCGCCTGATCCTCTGGACGCGGGAGTCGCCTACGGAAATGGAAAGCGGTTGGCCGAGCACCTCTGCGCGCTCTATTCCAAGCAACACGGCTTGGAGACAAAGATCGCCCGCTGTTTCGCCTTTGTGGGGCCGCATCTCCCCTTGGACACTCATTTTGCCATAGGCAACTTCATCCGTGACGCTCTCAAGGGCGGCTCCATTTATGTCAACGGCGACGGCAGCCCATACCGCAGCTATCTCTATGCCGCCGATCTGGCGATCTGGCTGTGGACGATCCTCATTAATGGCGATTCAGGGCGTGCATACAATGTTGGCTCCAGCACGGACCTGACCATCGCGCAACTCGCTGCCACAGTCAAAACTGCGCTTGGCAGCTCAAGCGACATCCGTATCGCGCACCCCGCCGCTTCCGATTCCCCTGCTGCACGTTACGTGCCCAACGTGGATCGCGCCCGCAACGAACTCGCCCTGTGCGAATATATTTCCCTGGCAGACGCTATCCGTCGCACAGCAGCATGGTATCAACTGAGCACTACGGCATATTTGCATATGAGCATCAAAAAATCTCATCGCCCGTGTCCCGTTTGCTCAACCTGCGAAGTCGAGGTCATCCACCACCAACGCTTCATTCTCCCCGCCGGACATCCGTTGCCAGCAAGTTTTGACGTGGTTGTGTGCCCGACCTGCGGAATGACTTACGCCGACACCGCAGGCACGGCGTCCGACTACGACAAATACTACACCGATTATTCCAAATACGCCGACCAGGCAACTTCAACTGGTGGCGGGGGTAATCAGCATGACCAAGCCCGCCTCGCCGAGACCGCCACTGAAATAGCAAAACACATACCCAACCGTTCCTCAAAGATCGTCGATATTGGCTGCGCCAACGGTGGTTTGCTTGGTGCACTCAAAGAGCGCGGTTATTCTCATCTGTTCGGAGTGGATCCTTCGCCAGCTTGTGTTGAGAATGCGAAAAAGCAATTTGGAATTCCCGCGAGCCAAGGCTGGTTGCTTGCATTGCCGGAGGAGGCAAAGTCAGCCGATCTGGCAATCGTGTCGCACGTTTTTGAGCATGTCCTCGATTTGCGTGACGCATTGGCGCGTATGCATGAGAGTCTTTCGCCCGAGGGCGTTATTTACGTCGAAGTACCCGATGCGCAGCGCTACGTGGACTGCCTCGCCTCACCGTTTCAGGACTTCAATACCGAACATATCAACCACTTTGACGCGGCTTCCCTCGAAAATCTCTTCGCGGCTGCCGGATTTGACTCTCTGACCATTGGCACAAAAACACTTCAGGCCGCTGCAGGCGTGCCATATCCGGCGCTTTTTGGGTTCTTCCGAAAGCGCAAAAATGTGCTGCAACCTGCTCTGCATCAATGGAAGCGAAATCCGGATTTCCGCAAAAGCATGGATATCTACATTGCAAAATCACGCGCGGAACTGGTTGCAATCGATGCCCGCCTGCAATTGGCTACAAGCGGTCCTGTTATTGTTTGGGGTACAGGTCAGTTGACGCTCAAACTCCTCGCCGAGACATCACTGGGGCGCGCCACCATCGCCGCTTTTACGGACGGCAATCCCATCAACCATGGCAAATGCTTGTGCGACATCGAGATTATTGCACCCGAGCGCCTGTGCGCACTGCCTCCGTATCCCATTGTCATTGGCACGCTCCTGCATTACTTGGAGATCACCAAACGCATCCGCGCGCTTGGCCTGAATAACCCGATTGTCACGCTCAACTGAAGTTAACAAACCATGCCGTCAGCCAACACACATTCCATTCCTGATGCGCCCATCCGCGTTGCTGATTACACGGCCGAACGCTATGTGCCCACGACACAACGGGCAAGCATTGAGCTGGACCTGCGAAGATGGATTCCTCTCAAAGAGGCGATTATAAAAACTAAACAATGGAATTCCACGGAAGCAAATCTATGATCCGCGCTGCTATAAAAAAACTACTAAAAGCTCTTCATCTCTTTAAACCAGTTTATCGAATTATTGACCGGATTGGTGGCGATCAACGGCGCTGGCAACATCATGCAGCAGCGTATGGATTGAAAGTGGTCTTTAAAAAACGGTATATCGCTGTAAATCGAGAAATGGAATCGATTCGCGTCGCACCGCAGCATGAGGTATATCTTTGCGATATGATAAAATATTTCGATTATTATCATGGCGCAGTGCATTCTGTTAATGGGATGGTCGACTATTCAAAACCCGCTATACAGCGCCTGATGAAATCAGGTGTGAAATTTGAGTTCCCGTCATTGCCTGAGTCAGACGACAGCACAGAAGTATATCTTGAGCATTTAAAAATTCAGGAGGGTAATATTGTATTTGATCTCGGTGCCTATGCTGGTTCCAGCAGTTATGTCTTTTCCAAGCTAGCAGGTCCTCACGGTCTGGTAGTTGCATTTGAGCCCGACGCCGAAAATTTTAAATACTTCCAAAAGAACATTTTGCGCCACTCTTTGACTAATGTCCGTGCCTTTCGAAAAGGCGTGTGGAGTTCGAATTGCACCATCGAATTTCAGACTGAGGGAAATATGGGATCCTCCATAGCTTCCATTACGGAAAGAAGATCAAACGTCAAGTCAGTGGAGGTTGTGACACTGGACAAAGCTCTGGAGTTGGCTGGCGTCGATACCGTGCATGCCATCAAGATGGATATCGAAGGAGCCGAACTGGAAGTTTTGCGTAGCGCCAGGGAATTCCTTCAGCGGCACCGGCCACGAATGGTTATTGAACCTCATTTTGTTGATGGGAAAATGTGCACGGATGAATTGCTGGCTCTCCTCACGGAACTCGGATATTCGACACAGCTTGCAACTCAAGGCGCCATTTCCGATTGGCCATTAGTGGTTGCCATACCGGTGTAGCCATATTGCGCTAAATTTATGGAACTCACGCAAAATTCAGAAATCCGGCTTTCCGATTATATTTTCCAAACCTTGGTGCGCCATGGAGTCAAACAAGTCTTCCTCGTTACGGGCGGCGGGGCAATGCACTTGAACGACGCCATTGGACGCTGCGAAGGGCTGCAATACGTCTGCTGCCACCATGAGCAGGCTTGCGCCATCGCCGCCGAGAGCTATGCCCGAGTCACTGGGCAGATGGGCGTTCTCAATGTCACTACAGGTCCCGGCGGGATCAATGCGCTCAATGGGGTGTTCGGAGCGTTCACCGACTCGATTCCCATGCTGGTTATCTCGGGGCAGGTGAAACGCGAGACCCTCCTTGCCACGCACGGGCTCAACGGGAAATTGCGCCAGTTAGGAGATCAGGAAGCAGACATCGTGGGAATGGTGAAAGGGATTACGAAATACGCCGTTACCGTTCGCGATCCTCAAACGATCCGCTACCATCTTGAACGTGCGATGCATCTGGCTGTGTCGGGACGGCCTGGACCTTGCTGGCTGGATATTCCGGTGGATGTCCAGGCCATGAAAATCGATTCGGAGAGCATGGTGGGGTATGATCCTGTCGAGGATGCCTTCGAATCCGATACTGTGCTGCTTCCTGAGATATGCCGGGAGATTGTTCGCAAGATTGCGGCAGCCCAGCGTCCGGTAATCATGGCGGGCAGTGGCGTTCGCATCGCCGGGGCGATTGAGGTGTTTCAACGCATTATCCAGAAGGCAGGCATCCCCGTAGTCACAGCATGGACGCACGACACGATTGCATCGGATGATCCGCACTTCTGCGGACGGCCTGGCAGCATCGGGGATCGCCCCGGCAATTTTACAGTGCAGAATAGCGATCTCCTGCTGGTGATCGGATCGCGCCTGAACATCCGGCAGGTTAGCTACAACTGGGATTTCTTTGCTCGCCATGCCTACAAAATTCAAGTGGATGTGGACCGCGCTGAACTGGAAAAGCCGATGGTGAAAATCGACCTACCGGTTTGCGCCGATGCGCGGATTTTCCTCGAAGAACTTGAGCGGCAGATGCGCGATTACCGGCCCAATTCAGAGCACACAAAATGGCTCGAATGGTGTCGTGAGCGCAAGGTGCGTTATCCTGTATTTCAGCCTGAGAAACAGATGTCCAAAGGTTCGGAAATCAACCCCTATCATTTCGCCCATGTTCTGTTTCAGGAATTGGCTCCGGACGATGTCATCGTTTGCGGCAATGCAACGGCAACCATCGTCACATTCCAATCGGCGCACATTCAGCTTGGCCAACGGCTCATCTCGAATTCCGGCGCGGCATCAATGGGGCATGATTTACCTGCGGCGATTGGTGCCGCTGTTGCACGCGGAGGAAAGCGGGTCATCTGCCTGGCGGGAGATGGAAGCCTGCAAATGAACATTCAGGAACTACAAACTGTTGCGCAACATCGCTGGCCCATCAAACTTTTCGTCTTGGACAATGGGGGGTATCTGTCGATTCGCCAGACGCAATCCAATTTTTTCGGACTGGAAGTGGGCGCGACCGTGGGAAGCGGCATCTCGTTTCCCGATCATGTCAAGCTGGCCCATGCCTACGGGCTCAACGCCACACGCCTTGCCAGCGCCGATTTCGTCGGGGAACTGCGCCGCATTCTGGCGTCGCCCGAGCCGGAAGTTTGCGAAGTGGTATTGGACCGCGCCCAAGCGTTTGAACCGAAGCTTTCCTCACGTCGCTTGCCGGACGGGAGGATGGTCTCCTCTCCATTGGAAGACATGGCGCCATTTTTGAGCCGAGAGGAACTGCGAGAAAACATGCTGGTGCCGCTGCTGGAGGAATAGCCGATGAATACTTTACGAGAGAATCTTATAAAGTTCCTGGAGCAGGAATACACTCCTTCGCAGATGGCGGATATGCGTGAGGTGGTTATCTATGGAGTAGGCAGCACAGGGAAAAATGTTGCCAGAGAACTCCAGCGCCGATGTGTTCGGGTTGCCGCTTTTTTGGATGCCAATGCGGATGACTTGGGAGCAATCGAGGGGGTTCCCTGCTTTACCCCTCAGAGCGCTGAAGCGCGTAAAATGGGGGCTAAGGGACTTCCCGCCGTCATTGCGGTCTTTAACTATACTACGGATATAGGGCCGATTGTTTCCATTCTTAAGGAAACGGGTTTCGCTCGCGTGGTTTCCTATTACGAAATTCATGAGTGTTTGGGCCTTGCGCCGCACTTCTGGCTAACGGAGCGCTCCTACTATCGCCAACATACGGAAGCAATCCTTCGGGGTTTCGATCTCCTTGAAGACGAAGTCAGCCGCCAGATTTATCATGATCATTTTGCGCTGCGTTTGACATTTAATCTGGAATTGCTCAGAGCGCCCGATGTTCGGAATCAATATGCCCCGGCGGATTTACCCCAACCCAAGACCCCCTTGCGGTTGATTGACGGAGGGGCATTCACCGGGGACACGCTGGAATTTTTCCTAAACTCCAGATTACCCATGGAAGCTATCGCTGCCTTTGAGCCGGATAGCGAGAACTTCGATCGCCTTGCTGCCTATGCGAAGGAACATCTTCGACAGTTTGGGGAAGTCATTTTGATGCCTTGCGGTCTGGGCGGAGCAACCAGGATTATTCCTTTTAGTGCGGGAGCAGGCGAGGGAAGTGTCATCTCAGAAGATGGAGAGACCTGCATTCAGATCGTGAAACTAGACGATGTTTTGCCATCTTTTTCTCCGACCTTGATTAAATTGGATATTGAAGGAAGCGAGCCCGAAGCTTTACTGGGTGCATCAGAGATTATTATTAGAGATCATCCTTCTTTGGCAGTTTGCCTGTACCACGCACCGTCCCATTTGTGGGAGATTCCCAATCTCATAGCCAACATCCGCCCTGACTACAGATTTTTTCTCCGGCAGCATCGATTTAATGGGCTGGAAGCCGTTTTGTACGCCTTGCCAAGATAGATATGGATTTCGTGAATGTCATCTTTGATCTCGACGGGACGCTAGTTCATTCCCTTCCTGGAATCGAACAGTCGGCCCGCATGGCGATCTCCCGCGTACTGCCCGAAGTGGCCATGCCGGATTTGCAGACAGTGATCGGGCCACCCATCGCCACGATGTTTGCCCGTTTGTGGCCGGACTTGGCTCCTGAGCGGATGGCTTGCTTGCTGGCGGAATTCCGTGCGCACTACGACCGTGAAGGGTGCCTTTGTTCGGAACCGTATCCTCAGGTGCGTGATGTCCTTGCGCGGTTGCACGCCGCCGGAATGACGCTTTTTGTGTTGACGAACAAGCCAGCGGCTCCTGCCCATAAGATTCTCCATCATCTGGGTCTGTCGGATTTTTTTACAGAAGTAATGGGGCCGGACTCCGTCAATCCGCCGTTTCGTTCAAAGCCCGATGGTGCGCGGTTGTTGGCAAGAAAGCATCGGTTCGCCCCAGATTCCACCGTCATCGTGGGTGATGGCGTCGATGACGCCGAAGCGGCGGAAGCCTGCGGATTTGGCTTTATCGCGGTCTGCTATGGTTACGGGAAGGCTACCGAGAGGGCTGGAAGAGCCCCGCTTGCAAAACTCGAAAAGATTTCCAAACTTGACCGCATTTTGCTATTATGAAAGGCCACACCTATGATCCACCGCAACTTTTTTGAAGAACTCTTTGTCCTTGAAATGGCCAACAATCATTGGGGCAATCTTGACCGCGCCTTGAAGATCATCGCGGATTTCTCGAAGGTCGTCCACTTCAACAACGTTCGGGCGACCATCAAACTTCAATTTCGGGATGTGGACAACTTCATCCACAAGGACTTTCGTGATCGAACGGACATCCGCTACATCAAGAAAACGCTCGATACGCGGCTTTCCAAAGAATCATTTGCCATTCTGGTTGATGCCATTCGCAAAGCCGGTTGTATTCCCAGTGCGACGCCTTTCGATGAAGCCTCCGTGGATCTGTGCGAAGAGCTCGATCTCCCGCTCATCAAACTTGCCAGCTCAGATGTGAACGACTGGTTCCTGATCGAGCGGATCGCCAAGACAAAAAAACCGGTTATCGCCTCCAGCGGCGGTTCCTCGCTCAAGGACACGGACGACCTCGTCACGTTCTTTGCAAATCGCAACATACCGCTCGCTCTTAATCATTGCGTTTCACTTTACCCGACCGAGCAGAAAGACTTGGAATTGAACCAGATCGATTTTCTGCGAGATCGTTATCCGAATAATATCATCGGACTTTCGACGCACGAATATCAGGACTGGGAAACAAGCCTGGCGATTGCCTACGCAAAAGGAGCGCGCACCTTTGAGCGGCATATTGATATCGAGGCCGACGGTATCGCGGTATCGCCCTACTGTTCGTTGCCGCAGAATGTGGACGTTTGGTTTAAATCTTTCCGCAAGGTGAAGAAAATGTGTGGCAATCCGGGCACAATGAAGCGCCGTTGTCCTACCGAAGAGGTAGCGTATCTGGATGCGCTGGTTCGCGGGGTTTACGCTAAAACTGATCTCAAGCACGGGCACGCCTTGACAGACGAAGATGTTTATCTCGCGGTTCCATTGCAAAAGGGACAGCTATCCTGCCGTGAATTGATGCGTGGACAAGTCCTGCTGGCAGACATCGGTGCCAACAAGCCATTGATGATCGATCAAGTCGATACGCCCTATGCTTACGATGACGAACTGAAGCAAACGATTTACCAACGGGGTATCTGAGTGAAACCTTGGAGCAGCCAGCATTTCCATGCAGCCGGATTCCCAGCGCGGTGTTCTCCATCTAAAAAACTTTCTGCGCTATTTTGGCGTTGACCGGGCGATTTTTTTCACACTCTTGAGCCGCGCGTGGGGACTCTTTTCCGGTCCCATTACCATTTACTTGATCGCACGGTTTCTCTCGCGTGAGGAACAAGGCTATTTTTATACTTTTGGCAGCATTCTGGGTTTGCGTGTTTTTTTTGAACTCGGGCTCGGCTACGTCATCATGCAAAGCGTGAGTCATGAAATGGCGCATCTGCAATGGGCTGAGGATGGCACGCTTTCTGGAGACCCAGTGGCAAAATCGAGACTTGCGTCACTGTTCCGTTTCGCGCTCAAGTGCTATGGTTGTTTGGCGCTCATTGGCGCATGTTTACTATTGCCTGCTGGCCTCTGGTTTTTTGGCAAGAGCCCTGAGAGTGCGGTGCTGGTCGTCTGGCGAGCCCCATGGTTGATTGTGGTGTGCATGGCCTGCTTCGACCTGATGTTGACTCCGTTTTACGGATTTATGGAAGGCTGTGGAAAGGTCGCAGAATATGCAAAACGGGGCGCTTGGATGGCGATCATTTCAAGCCTTTGTTTTTGGATTTGCCTAATGTTTGGGGGTAAGCTCTTTGCAGCTCCCCTTCAAAATGCAACATGCGCGGTCATAGGGGCTTTTTGGGTGTTCGTGAAATATGGAAGGTGCTTTAAAGATATCCTCGCCACACCGATTCTTCCGGGGTCGGTCATTAGCTGGAAGGACGACATCTTCCACTTTCAATGGAAGATCGCCCTGAGTTCACTCAGCGGCTATTTTATTTTTCAACTCATCAACCCCGTGCTCTTTCGATATAAAGGCCCGACTGAAGCAGGGCGTATGGGCATGAGCATGAAAATTATCGATACACTCACGGGCTTTGCCTATTCTTGGGTATCAACGAAAGCTGCTCCCTTTGGCACCTACATCGCCCGCAGAGAATTTCGGCGTCTCGACAATATCTTTCGGCAGGCATCCCGGCAGTCGATTGGAGTTACCCTTGCCGGTGGTCTTGTGCTCTTCGCGGGTTACTTCGCGTTGCGCGGGCATGGGGTGGCGCTGGCCTTCCGTTTTCTTGACCCAATCCCGTTCTTTTTCCTCTATGCAGGAGGGGTGGTAAACTGCATCATCTTTTGCCAGGCGATCTATCTGAGAGCGCATCGGGAAGAGCCTTTGCTCATCAATTCTCTCGTGGGAGCAGCGCTCGTTCCGATTGCCGTTCTGACATTCGGGCCGCGTTATGGGGCTTCCGGTATTGCGATCGCTTTATTCTGTCTTACCTTCTTTATTGGATTGCCTTGGGCAACCTGGGTTTTTATCACAAAGAGAAAACAATGGCACCGTCTCCCCACAGGGCATGAAGACTCAATGGAAATATTAGTGAATACCCACAACTGACTTTAAAGCATGAAAGATACAAGCGTTCTCATTTCAACCTGCAAGCGACCTCATTTCCTTATAGCCGCATTAGAATCAGTGGCACGGCAAACAGCCGTAGATCGCATTGGCGAGATTATCGTTGTCGAGAATGGCTCAGATCGAGGATCCGAGAAAGTTTGTCAAAAGTTTCCCAGCCTACCCATAAAATACATCTTTCGTAACCCGATGGTTCCGCTATCCAAATTGACCGTGACCCTACTCAGCGAGTCCAGCCTGCCGCTTGTTGCCATGCTTCATGATGATGACTGGTGGCTCGATTTTCACCTTGAGAGAAGCTTGGAAAAACTGGACACCAAGCCAGAGCTTTCAGCAGTCTATTCAAGCCACTTTGTTACAGAATCCGAGAACTACTGGTTTCAGGGAATAAATGGCAACTTCACCGCATGGTTTGCCAACGACCAGCGTACAAATGGCGAGACAAGAATACTAAACTTCAAACAAGTGCTCATCACCAGCCTCCTCCAATCCGGATTCCATATGTCATCGCTTGTATATCGTGGGGCGGCGATCAAGGCATGTTTCGCGGCGTACGACGATGGAAATGAATATGATAATGACCGGACGCTGGCTGTCGAACTCTCCAGACAGGGGGATATTCTCTTTCATGACACACCCTCTGCGGTTGTGCGCGTTCATCCCGGCCAAGACAATCGGCTGACAAAAAAGATCGGCAAAGCGAAATATTGGTTTAATAGAAATACAAGGAGGCTAATCCAGCAGGCCATCGGTGAGTCCATTGATATCCGCTCAGAGCTTTCCTTGCGTATTTCACGCCCAGGATTTGATGCGAATATGGCTTTGAGATGCATCTCTTCTGCGGATTATGATCCTCTTGCTGAAGCCTCATTATTGCCTCCACCGTTGCTGAAAGCGTACCGATATGCCAAATGGCGGGATGATATTTTAAGGGCCGTGTTTGGCCTGGGCTATTTTATTTTGAGCCTTATATCCAGCGACAAGAAAAGTATCTGATAAGTTATGAATGAGTTTGGGATATCTGTAGTTATTCGGTCTTTTAATTCGAGTAAAAGACTCGGCGATGTTTTATCGAATTTGCATTTTTCCGATGGAGATGAACTGATTATTGTCGATTCGGGTTCGACCGATTCGACGCTGGAGATCGCAGGGAAGTATGGCGCACGCATCGTCATCGCCGCCGGGCCTTTTAATTACAGCAAGTCGCTGAACCTAGGTTTCCGGGCAGCAAAAAATCCTTGGGTGCTTGTTCTGAGTTCGCATTGCATTCCGGCCGTCCCCGATTTTTTAGAAATCTATCGCAGGGAAATAGCACGGCTTGATCCCGACGCAGTGGTCGGCTACGGTCCGGCAACCATTACGGGAAAAAGTTTTGATAATCTGGATACTGTCGCTGTCTGCTATTTTAATATGGATGATATTCGAATGGGGCGTAGCGTTGGGGGAAATTCAAACGCAATTTATCGCAGGAGTGCGTGGGAGGAGTTGCCATTTGATGAAACACTCAGAACGGGGGAGGATGTGCTTTGGATCAGGGAGATGGTTGAGCGCGGATATCGCTGTTGCTATATCCCCCAAGCGCGCGGAAGGAAAAAATATGGCGCATCGATTCCTTATATGTTTCGCAAGGGGTTTAACGAGGCCAGAGCCGCGCGGACTCCTGACTGCAGACCGATGAAAATAAGATATCTCGCGGGAATCCTGAAAAATTTACTTAAGAACCGGATATTCGGGGAGATCGATTTTGGAGACGTAGCTCGCGGCAGCGCTCATGCCGGAGGTGTTTTTTTGGGATCCCGAAAAGACCCAGATAACAGTTTGGAGGATAACGGGGATACGAAATGAAAATTGCCATTCTCACTACAGATAATCGGGAGCATCTGAAGGATTATGCAAATCCGATTCCTCATTTTGGAACCGCTCCCGAGGCGTTGCTTCAAGGATTTGCCCTATTGCCTGAAGCAGAAGTCCATGTAATTTCATGCGTTCGCAAGCCGATGCAATCCCCAGAAAAGCTCACAGATAATATCTGGTACCACCCTATTCTAGTTCCAAAAATCGGCTGGATGACAACTGCTTACCAAGGGTGTATCCGAGCTGTCCGTTGGAAATTGAAGGATATCAACCCTGATATTGTTCATGGCCAAGGGACGGAGCGGGATTGTGCAATCACAGCCGTCTTTTCAGGTTATCCGAACGTCATCACCATTCATGGGAACATGCGATATATCGCGCAAATCACGCGCGCCAGGCCCTTTTCATATTACTGGGTGAATAAATATCTGGAGGCATTTACTCTTCCTCGAACCCACGGCGTGGTTTGCATTACTCATTATACAGAAGATGCGGTTCGCAATCTGGTGCGCCAAACCTGGGTTGTGCCAAACGCAGTGGATGCGAAGTTTTTTGATATCCGCAACCAAGCCAAGGCGATCCCGGAGTTGCTTGTTGTGGGCAATATTTGCGAGAGGAAGAACCAGAATGCATTCATTCATGCACTTGACTCTCTTGTGCAGGAAAAATCATTTAGCGTTCAATTTCTTGGCCGATGCGGGACTGACGAGTATGGGCGGGAATTTCACTCATTGGTCGCAAGCCGACCATGGTGCAAATATGTCGGGTTTGTGGATAGGGGGGAGCTTCGTAGCTACCTCAGTTCCGCTTCCATTCTTGTCCTTCCGTCGCTCGAAGATAACTGCCCGATGGTGGTCCTCGAAGCCATGGCGGCAGGAGTTCCCGTGGTTGCCGCCAATGTGGGGGGGGTGCCCGATCTGGTCACTGATGGTGTGAACGGTTTGTTCTGCGATCCCCTGCAAAAGGAAAGTATGGCAAGTGCCGTCCATAGCCTCCTCGACAACCCCCAAAGGGCGCGCGAGATGGCTGCTGTGGCAAAAGAGATAGCAGTCCAACGTTATTATCCGCGGAACATTGCTCTTCGGCACATCGAAATATATCACGAAGTTCTTCGAGCCGTATGACTGATTTTAGTGAGCGCCGACTAGATATCATGACCGCTTGCAGAGACATTGATCTGCCAGTGCTCAGGGTTGCTTACTCCAATCTGCAAAAATTCATGCCATTCAAACAATTGCATGTTGCGACTGCAGTCCGGAATTTTCGGCACTTCGAACGCGTATTGGGGCGCGATGTCAATTTGCTTGATGAAGACCAATTGATACCTGAAATGACTCTGGCGGAATTGAAAGCGCTCCCTTTGCCGTTTTTTCCCCGAGGGGCAGGATGGTACTACCAGCAGTTTCTAAAATACGCATTTGCATTTCAAAACATCGAAGACGACCACTACTTAATATGGGATGCGGACACTGTCGCATTGCGCCCGATGCGTTTTTTTGATAACCAAGGCCGGATGCTATTTACAAAAGCAGATGAGCACCATCCCCCCTACTTCCAGACCTATAAAAAACTCTTGGGCGAGGAAGCTCATTCAGAGTTCTCATTCATTTCTCAGCACCTGATTGTTCAAAAGTGCATTCTTCGAGAAATGCTGGCGCGAATTGAAGAGCTGCATCCTCAGTATAAAAACTGGGCATGGGCGATCATGGGGAATCTGGATGGAGCCGGAACAAATCTCTTTAGCGAGTATGAAACACTGGGGCACTATGTGAAAAACAGATATCCAGAACGGGCTATTTTTCAGGACTTGCCCTGGCTGCGTTCTGGGTCCGATTTATTTTGCGGTTTGCCGAATGAGCAAGATTTGTCGGGACTTGGCGAGCGATACGCATTCACCGCCTTTGAAGCTAAAAATCGTGGATTGCGTCGCTGGCTGGCTTGGGTTCTTGGTCTATTGAAATAATCATAACCCCCTATCGGCCAACAGCATTCTGCAGAAATGACATTGATTGATAACCTGCGCGCAAGGTTCTTCAGACACGGGAGCGACGCCCCTGCGAAATAGCCAACATCAGTTTGGTCGGCAATATCCGAAGAATCAACCCGCAAAGACTCTTGGGCATGATTCGCCCCAAAAACTCAACAGGCTCCAAGCGCATTCGAGTCAAGAGCCGTTTTGCTTTCCGTAAGCTCTCTGGAGACGGGTTTTCCCTGATCTTCTCAGCTTGAAAGAGTCCCTCAATGCTACATTGGTGAACCTGCGATTTCCAGTTATCAAGTTGTGAAACGTAGGGTGCCAGCCACTTTCCCTTCCGAAGGTTGGCATCATGGGATAACAATTGTCCGCCAACTGGGATCCGAGGATTTAAGAGATTAAACTCCGTGATTTGCTCGTCCGGGTTATCCCCACCATCCAGAAATGCGAGGTCAACCATAACGTCTCGAGGCAATTCAGCCAACCACTTTGGAATAACGACTTGAGAAAAGCCGAAAATAGGAGTGAATCGAGAAACCGCTTCGGGGGCACCCTTTGTGATATTTTCAACCATTCGCTCGTAAATGCCACTGTCCACTTCAATTCCCCAGAGATGGCCGACGCCATTGGTTTCAAGAGCTCGCAATAGGTGCAGAGTGCTTCCGCCTCCGAGCCAAGTGCCGACTTCAATAACGACCTGAGGCTTCTTTGAAACGTTCAGGACGGAATTGATCAATATCTGCCGTTCCTCTGGACTGAGCTGACCTTCAATTGCGACGGATGGCATAGTTAACATGGGTTATTTATCGGCATTTTCATTTTGTTCCATAGTTTTTCAAGCTTGATATATCATTTTAAAATTCGCACGCCCTGTTTCCTTCGCTGTTGGAGTGTTTCGTCGGCAGTTGCGCCTCCAAAAACGACATTATCGTAGAACTTTATTTTTCAAGTCTGATGACGAACCATTCTGTCCCCCCTCGCGAAACCTTTTGAAACAGGGTTTCTTTTCCCAAAACCTTTGCGCCCGTTGCTTTAAGCCATTGTTCCATGGGTTGATGAAAGAGGCTTTCGACGCCTTCGGCTCTTGCAAAAATCAGCAACTGGTTGTCGGCAAACCGAGGAAGGTTAGTGGGGGTGACCGCCTGCACTTTGCGTTGTCCGAAGGGACGCCACAGCGAAATCTCCGAGTCATCAGCCCCGATAAAACCGACGATTTGATCCGCTTTGGTAAGATACTTTCGCAACGGTGCCAGGCTGTCCGCGCGATCTCGGTAAACGGAATAAACTGTTAAGGCACGGGAGAATAACGGGCTCTTAGGAAAAGAGGTTGCGACTTTTTTGCAGATAGTCAGTGCTGGCCAGAGAGGGCGCGAAGGGTTGAGAATGATGATGGGCAGAGCGGAGAGTGCCGCAAGAACTGCACAGATCCGCCACCAACGCTTGCGTGTCAATATGGCCATGCCGGGTAACAACAGCAGACCAGCGATGACGGCCGGATAGTATGGAGCAATCAGCCGGGCGGTGGATTCACTCCCCATTTTTGCCATATACGCCAACAACGCGATTCCACTCCCCGTGCAAATCCAAGCTCCCGTTTGGAAACGGAGTCTTGATGATGCCATCCTGCGTTGCGCTTGTGGATTGCCACAAAGGCCTGCAAAGACGGAAATTACGAGCAAGGCTGACACGCCCAGTCCCAATCCAGCGGCCTCTTCGGAATCGAGTTCCGACCATTTTAAGTCGAGGCGGGGGAAATCGAAGAGGAGTTTATTGCCGATTGGACCGGCCATGAAGCCCGACACTTTTTTGTTCCACATCTGCGCCAGGGGCATTACTGGCGGCATGGCGTTTCGTGTCAAGAGTTGAAGGCCGTTGCCGAGAACACCGCAGAAGGGATTTTTGATTTGAATGGTGGAGGAATTTTCGAGGCACCCCGTCCATTTTCCGGTATGGCGGATGTTCATGATCGCCAGGGGGGTGAAGGAGGAGAGCAGAGCGAGGCAGGAGACAATAGCCGTCGCAAGAATGCGCTTTCTTAGCAGACCAAGGGTGGGCAGCACAGCCAGAAACCACGGAAGAAGCAGGGGGATGTTTGAGGCTTTTGATACCGTCAGCAAGGCTGCGGCCATCGCGCCAAACCATAGGTCAGAGGCTTTCCGAGAGATCCTTGCCTGGAGAGTGAAGTGAATTGCTGAGAGAAAATAAACGGCGGAGAAGGCGTCGTTGCCGATGCTTCCCGCTTGGGCAATGAAACAACCGCCGCAGGGCAGCAGCCACATCCAATGCCACGCCACATGCCGCGCAACGCCCAAGCGCGTGAAGGCGGCATAGATGAGCCCTGGTAACATGGCATACGAAATAATATTGATTAGGAAGAAAAAGCGGTCGCTCCCAGTGAAGGCGAAAAGCGGCGTCATCAGCCATTCAAACCCCGGTGCACTATAATTCATCCGGGACTCGGATTCATCAATCCAGTGCCACCGATGAATAGAGAGCCAATGCAGAACCCTCGGGAAGCGATAGGTTAGCGCATCGTAGTTGTTGGGGAGGTAAAGAGCGCCTCCGAGAAAGGCCAACGCGCAGAGCAACACGAAGAACGCGGGGAGAAATCGGCTGAAGCGCCAGCGCAGTTTGGCGCGGGAAACCGATCCGAGCGAAACGCCGCCTTTTTTCCAAACGAACAAAAATCCCAGCAAACCGCCGCCTATGACTAGGCCGTAACCCAAGGAATCAAGACACCCCAGAGCTGACAGCACCCATCCGGCGGCATTGAGATAGACGCAGAGAAGAATCCAGACTTTTGCCCATTGAGTCGTATTGGGAAATTTCATGCTTTTGTCTGGCGGCTTTGCAACCCAATGGCGACGAGGGAATTGAAACTACAGGAAATTGTATTTTATAATGCACCAAAGCGCCCGGAATCCATCCCGCCAGTTGATTTTCTTCCCCTCGGCATAGGTTCGTCCATTATAGGAAATGGGCACTTCGTAGATTCGCGCCTTGAGCCTGGCGGTCTTGGCTGTGATCTCGGGTTCGAATCCGAACCGGTTCTCCTCGATCGTGATGCTTTGGATGATTTCCCGGCGGAAAACTTTGTAACAGGTCTCCATATCTGTGAGATTCAAGTCGGTTGCCACGTTGGAGAGGATGGTGAGAAACTTGTTGCCGAGAGAATGCCAGTAATAAAGAACCCGATGAGCACCCGCCCCGGCGAAGCGCGATCCGAACACGACATCCCCTTTGTTGCTGAGGATCGGGGCGATGAGCACCTCGTATTCCTCGGGGTCATATTCAAGGTCGGCGTCTTGGATTAGCACAATCGGCGCAGAGGCTTGCGCGATGCCGGTTCGCAACGCCGCTCCCTTGCCTTGATTGACCGAGTGACGGAAGATTTTGATGCGCAGATCATTTGCGGCGAGGCCTTCCATCACTTTCCAGCAACCATCGGAGGAGCAATCGTCCACCACCACCAGTTCGCTCACGCAGGGTTGCTCCAGAACCACGCCGATCACATTGGCGACCGTTGCGGCTTCATTATAGACCGGCATGATGACGGAGACGCAAGGCGCTGTAGAATGATGGGAACTCATGGGAGACGGAGTGGATGAATTTCGGATAAGGGCA
>Ga0316227_1000363_pt1 | contig 67191 bp, 66 predicted proteins | sample TBH18019metaG_FD_206012 | JGI IMG/M metagenome (GOLD analysis project Ga0316227, IMG submission 206012) | Freshwater microbial communities from Trout Bog Lake, Wisconsin, USA - TBH18019 | ecosystem: Environmental > Aquatic > Freshwater > Lake > Hypolimnion/Profundal zone | place: USA: Wisconsin... | reverse complement strand
AGGTGGAAGTGCAGGTGGAACACGGTCTGGCCGGCGTCGGGTCCATTGTTGCTGAGCAGGCGCCAGCCGCTGGTCTGGAGGCCGTGATCAGCCGCGAGGCGCGCGGCCACCTGGGGGATCCTGGCCGCGGCGGCGGCGGTCTCCGTGGTCAGGTCCCCGAGGCTTTCGCAGTGGGCCTTCGGAATGATGAGCAGGTGCACCGGCGCCTGGGGGAAGATGTCCTTGAAGGCGAGCAGGTGCTCGTCCTCGTAGACCAGGGCCGACGGGATCTCCTTCCGCGCGATCTTGCAGAACAGGCATTCAGTCATCAAGGACCCCCATGTTCCACATCATCTTGCACCAGCCCGAGATTCCGCAAAATACCGGAAGCATTGGCCGCCTCTGCGTGAACAATGGCGTCAGGCTGCACCTCATCCACCCCCTGGGCTTTGAGACCACGGACTACTACCTGCGCCGGGCGGGGCTGGACTACTGGGAGAAACTGGAGCCCACCCACTACGACGACTGGGATGACTTCCTGGCCCGGAATCCTGCCCAGCGGCTCTGGTTCTTCAGCACCAAGGGGGAGCGGCGGCACACCCAGGTGCCCTGGGCCTACGGGGATGGCCTGGTGTTCGGTCGGGAGACCGTGGGCCTGCCTGAGGAGATCCTGGAAGCCCACCAGGACCGCCTGGTCCGCATCCCCATGCTGGGCGACCACCACCGCAGCCTCAACCTCGCCCAGGCCGTGGCCATTGGCCTTTACGAGGGGCTGAGGCAGACTGAGGGTTGGTAATCCAAAGGGAGCTTCCATGAGCCAAGCACCGATCCGTGTCGTCATCGCCAAGCCCGGCCTCGACGGGCACGACCGCGGCGCCAAGGTCGTGGCCCGGGCCCTCCGGGACGCGGGCATGGAGGTGATCTACACGGGCCTCCGGCAGACGCCCCAGCAGATCGTGGCAGCCGTGGTCCAGGAGGATGCCCAGGTGCTCGGCATGAGCATCCTCAGCGGGGCCCACAACCAGATCTTCCCCGAGGTGCTGCGCCTCCTGAAGGAGCAGGACGCGGAGGATGTCCTGGTCTTCGCGGGCGGCATCATCCCGGACGATGACATCCCGGCCCTGAAGGCGGCGGGCATCCGCGAAGTGTTCCAGCCCGGCACCAGCACCGACGACATCGTGGCCTTCATCCGCAGCGCCGTCCACGACTGATGGCGAAGGCCACGTCCATCTTCGAGTGCACGGCCTGTGGCGCGCGCCACCCGAAGGCGATGGGCAGGTGCACCGCCTGCGGCGCCTGGGATGCGGTCCTGGAGGTGCGCGGGGCCCTGAAGCGGGACCTCCAGCGGGCCGGGTCCGCCTATGCCCAGAGCCACTATGCCGGCCCCGTGGCCCTGCCGGATGTGGACGTCACGGACACCCAGCGCCTGCCCACGGGGATCCGGGAACTGGACCGGGTCCTGGGGGGGGGCGTGGTGCCGGGCATGGTGGTGCTGCTGGGCGGGGAACCGGGCATCGGCAAGTCCACCCTGCTGCTGCAGTGGGCCGCCACCTCGACGGGCACGGTGCTCTACGCCAGCGGCGAGGAGAGCGAGCGCCAGATCAAGCTGCGGGCCCAGCGGCTGGGCGCCGAACACCCCGGCATCCACCTCCTGGCCGAAACGGACGTGCGCCGCATCCTCGAGGAGGCCGAGCGCATGAAGCCCGACCTGCTACTGGTGGACAGCATCCAGACCCTCTTCGACCCCGATTTCGAGAGCAGCGCCGGCAGCGTGAGCCAGGTGCGCGGGTGCGCCGCCCTGCTCACCCGCTGGGCCAAGGCCACGGGCACCCCCCTGGTGCTGGTGGGCCACGTCACCAAGGACGGCAGCCTCGCGGGCCCGAAGGTGCTGGAGCACCTGGTGGACACCGTGCTGGCCTTCGAGGGGGACCGCCACCACCACCACCGCCTGCTGCGGGCCCTGAAGAACCGGTTTGGCGCGGCCTTCGAGCTGGGCGTCTTCGCCATGACCGAGAAGGGGCTGGTGCCCGCCGAGGGCAATCCCTTCTTCCTGGATGCGGAGCCCCGGCCCGGCTGCGCCGCCACGGTGGTGCTGAGCGGCACGCGGCCCATGGTGGTGGAGATCCAGGCCCTGGTCGCCTCCGCGGGCCTGGGCATCCCCCGGCGCACGGCCCTGGGCATCGATGGACAGCGGCTGGCCATGCTCTGCGCCGTGGCCGAGCGCCGTGGGGGCGTGCAGCTGCATGACCGGGACGTCTACCTGAACGTGGCCGGCGGCCTGGAGATCGAGGACCCGGCCGCGGACCTGGCCGTCATCGCCGCTCTTTGCAGCAGTGCCGGGGGGCGCCTGCTGGCCGAGAAGTGCCTCTTCATGGGTGAGGTGGGGCTCACGGGCGAGGTGCGGCCCGTGGCCCAGCTGCCCCTGCGCCTCCAGGAAGGCGCCCGCCTCGGGTTCAGCTGTGCGGCGGTGCCCAGGCTGGGCCTCGAGGGGAAGAGCCCCCTCGACCTCTTTCCCGAGACCAGCGTCGAACGGCTGCGGGGCAAGGCCTGGCTGAAGGGCCTGGTGGAGGAGTAGCCCCGTCCAGGAACACCGGCACCTAGGATGGGAACCCGGTTCGGTCCTATGATCGGTTCATGACCTGGAAACCCGTCCCCCGGGAAGGCCTGGACCCCCTTACCCTGCCCCTCGATTCTCGACAGGGCTACCTGTTGTCGCGGCTGGACGGGACCCTGGACGTACCGACCCTCGCCTCCGTGATGAACCTGGGGGAAGAGCTGGTGACGGCCATGCTGGGCGAGCTCGTGACCCTGGGTGCGGTGGCTTCAGCGGCGCCACCGGTCCAGCGTCCCCTGGCACCGGACCTCGAGGTTCCGCCCCGGACGGATTTCCCCGAAGCTGGCGGGGCGGCCGAGGCCGATTCCCCTGCGGCTCTGGTCTGGGCCGCGACCCACCGCCAATTGTTCGAGAAGCACCTGCACGCCCGCCCCATGGACCAGCGAGTGGCCCAGGCCCGGGTGGCGGTGGAGCCGAACCTGAGTGCCTGGTGCTTCGATCCCACCGCGGAGGTCATCCGCGCCGTGCTGGAGAACCCCCGGCTGGGTGCCATCCACGCCCGCCTCATCGCGGCCCAACACCGCACGGTGGCGGGACTGGAGGCGCTGGGTGCCCGCCCCGCCCTCACCAACGATCCAGGAGTACGTCGAGCCCTCCTGCAGAACCCGCTCCTCCCGCCAGGCCTCTATCGAAGGCTCTGGTCCACCCGGCGGCTCCTGGATCAGTACCTCGTGGCCACCTCCAGGGAGGCGACCGAGCAGGTCCGCACCATGGCCCGGGACCTCCTCCGGACCACGTTCAACCAGCGCACGGGCGAAGAACGGGTGGAACTCATCCTCACGTCGGAGGGGCGCTGCCTCGCCACCCTGACCGGGGTCACTCTCGACAGTTACGCGACGGCGCTCCTGTGCCGCCGGACCTTCATCTCGACCCTGCTCATCCAGAACCTGGCCCGCTGGAGCGCCGCACCGCCCCCGCTCATCGCCCACCTCCTGCGGCAGGAGGTCGTGAAGCGCAACGCCTCCCTGCGGCAATTGCTGGAGCGGCACCCGAACGCGAGCTGACGGGGCTAGGCGTAGATCCGCTGCAGCCCGGGATCCTGGGTCAGTTCCTCGATGAGGTCCCGGACGCTCACCAGCTCGCGGAGTTTGGCGCCGTTGCTGCCGGTGAAAAAGAGGCCGCTCTCCTCGTTGCCCTGCATGGCGTCCGCCAGGCGGTCGGCGATGCAGTAGCCCACCGCCATGGCGCCCTTGCCGTGTCCGCAGGGGGAGAGGCAGTTGCTGACGCAGCGAATCTGGGGCGCGGTGCCGGCCTCGATGTGCCGCTGCAGGCTGGTGCGCACACCGCGCGCGGGCAGGCCCACGGGGGACTTCATGAGACCGATGTCCTCGGCTTTCGCGCGGAGGATGACCTCTTTGAAGATGGGAGAGGCGTCGCATTCGAAGGTGCCGATGAAGCGGGTGCCCATCTGCACGCCATCGGCGCCCAGGGCCAGGAAGCGCTGGATGTCCGCGTGATCCCAGACACCGCCCGCCACCAGCACGGGGAAGTCGCCCCACTTGTCCCGCTCCTCGATCACCTCGGGGAGGATGTTTTCCAGGGTATGGGCGGGATCCAGGCAACCGTCGTGGCTAAAGCCCTGGTGGCCCCCGCTCTCGGGGCCTTCCAGCACCACGGCGTCCGGCAGGCGGTTGTATTTCCGCTGCCACTGCTTGCAGATCACCTGGAGCGCCCGTCCCGAGGACACGATGGGCACCAGGGCCACATCCGCATCCCCCACGAAGCCGGGCAGGGCCAGCGGGAGGCCGGCCCCGGACACGATCATCTGAGCGCCGCCCGCGATCGAAGCCCGGACGGCGGCTTCATAGCCTTCGATGGCGCAGAGGATGTTGACGCCCACGGCGCCACGGCCCTCGGAGCGCTCCCGCGCCGCGCGGACGATCCATTCCAGGGCCTTGGGCGGATTCAGCGAATCCGTGCCGTCGGGACGGCCCAGACGCATGGTCGGGTTGGCCGAACCGTGGTAGCCGGTGCCGATGGCCGACACCAGGCCCACGCAGCCGGCGCTGGCCACGGCCCCTGCCAGGCCCTCCCAGGAGACGCCCACCCCCATGCCGCCCTGCTGGATGGGGTAGGCCAGGTCAAGATTGCGGATGCGCAGGCGCGGCAGGGTGCAGGCCCCGCGGCGTACAAAGGCCTGGGCCATGGTGTCCAGACCGGCCATGAGGCGGCTTCGGAAGGCGGCCAGGGGCGAGGCATCGAGGAGTCCGGGCGTGCGGGGCTGCAGGCCGATGGCACCATCAGCCATGGCCTGCCTCGCCTCGGCTTCGGTATCGGCCACGGCCATCACGGGCAGGCCCAGGCTGCGAAGCGAGGCCACGTCCCGGGCATGGGCGAGCAGGGCCGAGGCCCCCCCGGCCTTGGCCCGGGCCCCTTCTTCGGGCCCCTGTACGGCGACGAGGCGGGGCATGTTGGCATGGCGGAGGATGGCGAGGGAGGGTGGCAGCTCGGCGGTGTGCAGCAGGAACGCCACCCCGGCCTCCCGTGCGGCGGCCATGACGCTGTCAGCGCTGTCCCGCAGTCCCCGCAGGTCGAGCCCGATCTTGGCGCCTTCGCGCATGGAGGCCTTGAGTTCCTGGAGGCGCTCCCTCAGCTTGGCGGTATCGGGGAAGGCGTCCGTCCGGGGCAGCGCCCAACCACCGGCCCGCAGGAAGGCCGCCTGGAAATCCAGAGAGCCCGGGGCCTGCCAACCCTGGAGGGTGGGTGCCGTTGCGGTCTTGAAGAAGGACTCAGCCATGCACTGCTCCGAGGTGCGGAGGAGTTGATCCACACAAGAAACCATTCTGAGGCCAAATACACCGTGACGGTGAGGGAGCTTTTGACCCAGGGTCAGCAAGCTCTCGCACCGTCACGGCTTTTTACTTACTTCTTCGTTGCAGGATCAGCTGTTTCGACTGGGTCGAGGAAGGGCATCATGCGGCGCAATTCGCGCCCCACCTTTTCCAGGGGGTGGTTGTAGTCTGCCGCCCGCTGGGCCTCGAACCACTTCCGGCCCGTCTTGTTCTCCTCGATCCAGGCCTTGGCGTAGCGGCCATCCTGGATCTCCTTGAGGATCTCCCGCATCTCGGCCTTGGTCTGGTCGGTCACGATGCGCGGGCCGCCGGTGTAGTCTCCGTACTCGGCCGTGTCGCTGATGCTGTATCGCATGTAGCTGAGGCCGCCGCGCTGCATCAGGTCCACGATGAGCTTCAGCTCGTGGAGGCACTCGAAGTAGGCGATCTCGGGCTGGTAGCCGGCCTCGACGAGGGTCTCGAAGCCGGCCTTCACCAGGGCGCTGGCGCCGCCGCAAAGCACGGCCTTCTCCCCGAAGAGGTCCGTCTCGGTCTCCTCGGTGAAGGTGGTCTCGAGGACGCCGGCGCGGGTGAGGCCCAGGGCCGCGGCGTAGGAGAGTGCAACGGCCATCGCCTGCCCGCTGGCGTCCTGGTGGATGGCCACGAGGGCCGGGGTGCCGCCGCCCTCCACGAAGACCTCGCGCACCCGGTGGCCGGGGCTCTTGGGCGCCACCAGGCTCACGTCCACGCCAGCGGGGGGTTCGATGCAGCCGTAGCGGATGTTGAACCCGTGGGCGAACATCAGGGTCTTGCCGGGCTTGAGGCTGGGGGCGATGTCGTTCTTGTACAGCTCGGCCTGCCCGGTGTCCGGAGTGAGCACCATGATCACGTCCGCCCAGGCCGCGGCCTCGGCCGGGGTTGCGACGGTGAGGCCCTGGGCCTCGGCCTTGGCCCTGGAGGCGGAACCGGCAGGCAGGCCCACCCGGACATTGACGCCGCTGTCACGGAGGTTGAGGGCGTGGGCATGGCCCTGGGAGCCGTAGCCGATGATGGCGACCTTGCGGTGCCGGATGAGGTCGAGGTCGGCTTCGTAGTGGATGCGGGCCATGGGTGGCTCCTTTGCGGTGGGTTGGAGGTCGGAGGTCAGACGGACATGGATCCGGAACTGGTGCCGGTGCGCAGGGGCGCGATGGCGGCCTTGCGCGAGACCGGCGTGCCCCGGGCCATGGCCACGGCCCCGGTCCGGCCCAGTTCGATGATCCCGAAGGGGCGGAGGGTGTCCACCAGGGCCTCGATCTTGGCGAGGCTCCCGGTGCATTCGATGACGAGGGTGTCCTCGGCGATGTCCACCACGTTGGCGCGGAAGACCTCCACAAGCTGGAGCACCTCGGAGCGCTTGGAGGGGCCGGCGCTCACCCGGATCAGGGCCAGGTCCCGCACCACATTCACGCCGCCGCTGCCCAGCTGCTGGACCTCGAGGACGTTCACCAGCTTCCGCAGGTGCTCCACGGCGCGACGGGCCGTGGCCTCGTCCGTATCGACCACCACGGTCATGCGGGACACCTCGGGCCGCTCGGTGGGACCCACCGTCAGGGAGTGGATGTTGAAGCCCCGGCGGCGGAACAGGGAAGCCACGCGGGTGAGGACGCCCGGTTCATCGTCGGTGTAGACCACGAGCACATGCGACATGGGTTCTCCTTTCAATCAGACGGGATCGGAGCCGGTTTCGGCCAGCACGCTGGGCGAGGGGCGGCGGATCATGTCGTGGAGCGCGGCACCGGCGGGCACCATGGGATAGACGCTGTCCTCCTGCTCGACCTTGAACTCGATCAGCGCCGTGCCCTTGGCGGCGCGGGCTCCCTCCACGGCGGCGGCCACCTCGCCGCGGGTGTCCACCCGCTGGCCGTGGATGCCGAAGGCCTCCGCGAGCTTCACGAAGTCCGGGGAGAGGATGGGCGTGGCGGCGTAGCGGCCCTCGTAGAACAGGGCCTGCCACTGGCGGACCATGCCGAGGAAGCCGTTGTTGATGACGGCGATGTTCACCTTGACGTCCTCCTGGACGGCCGTCATGAGCTCGGCAAAGGTCATCTGGAAGCCGCCGTCCCCCGCCACCACCCAGACCTCGGCCTCGGGCCGGGCCAGCTTGGCGCCGATGGCCGCCGGCAGGGCGAAGCCCATGGTGCCGGCTCCGCCGCTGGTGAGGAGGCTGCGCTCCCCGTCGTGCTTGTAGTACTGGGCCTCCCACATCTGGTGCTGGCCCACGTCCGTGACCACGACGGCCTCGCCCTTCGTCAGCCGCCAGAGGTCATGCATCACGTGGGCCGCGTAGAGGTGGCCGTCATCGGGCAGGTTCTTGATGTCGCGCACGGCTGAATCCCCGCGCCAGCCGCGGATGCTGCCCAGCCAGGCGGAGCGGTCCGCCACGGGCACCTCCGGCAGCAGGGCCCGCAGCACGTCGCCCAGGTCGGCGGCGATGGCCACGTCCACGGGCACCAGCTTGTTCAGTTCGCTGGCGTCGATGTCGATGTGGATCTTCTTGGCATGGGGCGCGTACTCCTTCAGCTTGCCCGTGACCCGGTCGTCGAAGCGCATGCCGAAGGCCAGGAGGAGGTCCGCCTCCTGGATGGCCCGGTTCACCCAGGCCTCGCCGTGCATGCCCATCATGCCCAGGCTGAGGGGATGGGTGGCGGGCACGGCGCCCAGCCCCAGCAGGGTGAGCGCGAAGGGGATGTCGGCGCGCTCGGCCAGGGCCAGGACCTCGGCCCGGGCGCCGGAGAGCTGGATGCCGTGGCCGGCGAGGATGATGGGCCGCTTGGCCTGGCGGATGAGTTCCAGGGCCTCGGCCAGGGCTGCCTGATCCAGCGGGGGCGGCAGGTGGCGCTGATGGCGCCAGGGCTTGGCACCCTCCCAGTCCAGGGTGGCCCTGGACTGCTGGGCATCCTTGGTGATGTCCACCAGCACGGGTCCGGGGCGGCCGCTGCGGGCGACGGCAAAGGCCTCGCGGATGGCCGGCACCACGTCCTCGGCCCGGGTGACCAGGTAGTTGTGCTTGGTCACGGGGAGGGTGATGCCCGTGATGTCCACTTCCTGGAAGGCATCCGTGCCCAGCAGTCCGGAGCCCACCTGGCCCGTGATGGCCACCAGCGGCGTGGAGTCCAGCATGGCCGTGGCCAGGCCGGTCACGAGGTTGGTGGCGCCCGGGCCCGACGTGGCCACGACCACGCCGACGCGCCCGCTGGCCCTGGCGTAGCCGTCGGCCATGTGCACGGCGCTCTGCTCGTGCCGCACCAGGACGTGCCGGACCGGGTACTCCGTCATGGCGTCATAGGTGGGCAGGATGGCGCCGCCGGGGTAGCCGAAGACCGTGTCCACTCCTTCGCGGACCAGGCTTTCCCAGATGAGCTGCGCCCCCGTGCGGGATTCTGCTTCGGACATGTTTCCCTCCTTGTTCACTGGGCGACCGTGGAGACCAGGTTCCGGTCGTGGAATGGCTGAGTGGGCGTCATGGTTTTCCTGAAGGTCCTGATGTGAAACGACCCCGCGCTTGGGTGCGGGGCCGTCGTCGGGTGGTTCCGATCGGGTGGCCCCTAGTCCCTCAGCCGCAGCACGAGGCCGGAATCCATGAACCTGAAAATCCTCGACCGTCCCGCCGGAAGGAACGGGATGGGCGGCTCGGGGCTGGGCGGGAGGGGAAACATCGGGCATCCGGCGAGTGGGCTAGTGACGGGAGGAATGGCCTTCGGGGGATCCGCACCAGGAGTAGGCAGAGTCCGCCAGCCGGGGGGCCTTTTTCCGGGGCGGCCGGATGGCCGCCTGGATGCGGGCCCCCAGGGAATGGGTGCCGTGGCTGTGGGTGGCGCCCCTGAGGTCGCCGGTGCCGTGCCCACCCTTGATGACCCGGCTCACGGCGCCTTCGAGCGCCTGGGCCTCGTCCTCCAGCTTCAGGGCGTGGCGGAGCAGCATGGCGGCCGAAAGGATCGTGCCGATGGGATTCGCCTTGTCCTGCCCCGCGATGTCCGGCGCCGAACCGTGGATCGGCTCGAAGAGGCCCACGGAACCGCCCAGGCTGGCGGAGGGCAGCAGGCCCAGGGAACCCGCCAGCACGGCAGCCTCGTCGCTGAGGATGTCGCCGAACAGGTTCTCCGTGAGCACCACGTCGAAGTCCCGGGGGCGCGTGATGAGGGCCATGGCGAAGCTGTCCACATAGTGGTGCTGCACTTTCACCCCGGGATAGGCCGGAGCCAGGTCATCGACCACCTTCCGCCACAGACGGGAGGTCTCCAGGACGTTGGCCTTGTCCACGGAGGCCAGGTTCTTCCGCCGGGCGGCGGCCAGGTCGAAGGCGACCCGGGCGACCCGTTCGACCTCTCCCCTGGTGTAGGGCAGGGTGTTCACGGCGGCCTCGTCGGAATAGGACCTGGGCTCACCGAAGTAGAGCCCGCCGGACAGTTCCCGGACGAACATGAGGTCCGTTCCCCGCACGACCTCGGGCTTCAGGGGCGAGGCATCCTCCAGGGAGGGGTGGACCGATACGGGCCGGAGGTTGGCATAGAGGCCCAGGGCCTTGCGCAGGCGGAGCAGGCCCGATTCGGGCCGCTGGTCCCGGGGATGGCGGTCCCAGGCCGGGCCCCCCACGGCGCCCAGCAATACGGCATCGCAGTTGCGGCACAGTTCCAGGGTGGCTTCGGGCAGCGGATCGCCGGTGGCGTCCACGGCGGCGCCGCCGATCAGCGCCTCCGTGAACTGGAAGGAATGGCCGAAGCGCTCGGCGACGGCAGCCAGGCAGGCGATGGCCTCGGCGGTGACCTCGGGTCCCACGCCGTCGCCCGGGAGTACGGTGATCCGGGCCTCCATTCAGGACCTCGCTTCCACGGCGGCCTGGGCCGGCGCCCGATGGGCGAAGAGCACCTTGTTCGTGGCGTTGAGGTAGGCCCGGGCACTGGCTTCCACGATGTCCGTGCTGGCGCCCTTCCCGCTCTGGGTCACGCCGTCGAACTCGACCTGGACGAACACCTCGCCCACGGCGTCCGCGCCCCCGGTCACCGAATGGATCTTGAAGTCCAGCAGACGGCCCCTCAGGCCCGTGAGCTTGTCCACGGCTGCGAACACGGCGTTCACGGGACCGTCGCCCAGGGCGGTCTCCGTCACCTCACCCTCGTCGGTAGCGAGGGTGACCAGGCCCGTGGCGAACATGGAGGTGCCGGCCGTGGCCTGGATCGCCCGCAGCTTGAACGTCTCCGGGATGTGGGTGAGCCCGTCCCGCACGATGGCCAGGAGGTCCTCGTCGAAGATCTCCTTCTTCTGGTCGCTGAGCTTGGTGAACAGCTTGTAGGCCTTGTCCAGCTCGGTGCGGCCCAGGGGGTAGCCCAGTTCCTCGAAGCGCTTGGCCAGCGCGTGGCGGCCCGAGTGCTTGCCCAGCACCAGGTTGGTGTGGCGCACGCCCACGGAGGCGGGGGTCATGATCTCGTAGGTGGTGTGGTGGCTCAGCATGCCGTGCTGGTGGATGCCGCTCTCGTGGGCGAAGGCGTTGCGGCCCACGATGGCCTTGTTGGGCTGGACCTCGTTGCCGGTGATGTTGGCCAGGGTCTGGCTTGCCCGGTAGATGGCCTCATGGTTCACGCCGGTGGTGAACGGCATCACGTCATGCCGCACCGAGAGGGCCATGACCACTTCCTCGAGGGCCGCGTTCCCGGCGCGTTCGCCGATCCCGTTCACGGTGCACTCCACCTGCCCAGCCCCCGCGGCCACGGCCGCCAGGGAGTTGGCCACCGCCAGGCCCAGGTCGTTGTGGCAGTGGACACTGATGGTGACGCCGTCGATGCCGGGGACGTGCTCCCGCAGGTGGCGGATGAGCTTCCCGTATTCGTCGGGGATCGTGTAGCCCACGGTGTCCGGCACGTTGAGCACCGTGGCGCCCGCGGCGATGGCCACGGTGAAGACCTCCACCAGGTAGGCCCAGTCGCTCCGCGTGGCGTCCTCGGCGGAGAATTCCACATCCTGGCAGAGGGACTTGGCCAGGGCGACGCCGTCCCGGATCATCGCCAGGGCCTCGGCCCGGGTCTTCTTGAGCTTGTACTCCAGGTGGATGTCCGAGGTGGCCAGGAAGGTGTGGATCCTGGGGCGGGCCGCCTCCTGGAGGGCCTCCCAGGCCCGCTCGATGTCGCGGGGGATGGTCCGGCAGAGGGCCGCGATGACGGGCCTCCTGCAGGCCCGGGCGATGGCCTGCACGGCGGCGAAGTCGTCGTCCGAGGCCACGGGAAAGCCGGCCTCGATGACGTCCACGCCAAGGGCCTCCAGCTGCCTCGCCATCAGCAGCTTCTCGTCCAGGTTCATGCTGCAGCCCGGCGACTGTTCGCCGTCGCGAAGGGTGGTGTCGAAGATGGTGATCCGCTCGGTACCCATGATTCGGGAACTCCTTAATCCGGACTCTGCCGGAGGGATCACCTGAAGATGGCGTGTCTGGCCCCATAAATACATTTAATTTTTTTTATAATTCCATAAGTTATTCTATTAATCCAAACTTCCTGGAGGAGCCCCGATGGACCTGGGACAGCTGGAGACCTTCCTGGTGGTGGCGCGAGAAAAGAGCTTCTCGCGGGCCGCCGAGCGGCTGTACCGCACTCAGCCGGCGGTGAGCCTGGCCCTCAAGCGGCTCGAGGACGAACTGGGCGAGACCCTGCTCGACCGGACCACCAAGGGCGGGACCCTCACGGATGCGGGCACCACGCTGCTGCCCTTGGCCCAACGCATGCTCGACCTGCGGAAGCAGATCCTCGACACCTTCGGCTCGCTGAAGGGCCTCCAGCAGGGGCGCCTCAACATCGGTGCCAACGACAGCGTCTCGGAGTTCCTCCTGCCGGGCGTGCTGCTCGCCTACCAGCAGGCCCACCCGGCCATCCGGATCCAAGCCTACCGCCAGAGTTCCGAGCGCATTCCCGCGGAGGTGATCGAGCGCCGGCTGGATGTGGGCTTCGTGTCCTACGACCCCATGCACCCGGAACTGGTGAGCGAGGTCATCCTCCGCGACCACATGGTGCTGGTGGTGCCTCCGGGACACCGGCTGGCCCGCCGCAAGGAAGTCAGCCTGGAGGTGCTGGGGCGCGAGACCTTCGTGGCCCACAACGCCATCACGCCCACCCGGAATGCCATCGTCGATCTCTTCTCCCGCTGCGGGACCCCCTTGCGCATCACCATGGAGCTGGGTTCCCTCGCCACCATCCAGGAGTTCGTGGCCCTGGGCGCCGGCGTGGCCATCCTGCCCCGGATGACGGTGCTGGAGAGCATCCGCCAGGGCCGGCTGGTGGAGGTGGCCGTGCGCGAACTCCAGGTGGAGAAGCTCATCCGCGTCGTCACCCGCCGGGAGGAATCCATGTCACATGCGGCCAAGGCCTTCCTCCAGCTGATCCGAGCCACCGATTTCACCAAAGCCACGTCCCCCGCCAGGAGGAAACAGCCATGACCGCACGAACCCTCTACGACAAGATCTGGGACGAGCACCTGGTCGCCACCCGGGCCGACGGCGCGAGCCTGCTCTACATCGACCGGCACCTGGTGCACGAGGTCACCAGCCCCCAGGCCTTCGAGGGTTTGCGGGAGGCCGGCCGGCCCCTGCGCCGCCCCAACACCATCCTCTCCGTGGCGGACCACAACGTGCCCACCCTCGACCGCGAAAAGGGCATCCACGACGAGACCTGTCGGCTGCAGGTGGAGGCCCTGGAGGCCAACGTGAAGGCCTACGGCGTCCCCTACCTGCCCCTGCTGGATGACCGCCAGGGCATCGTCCACGTGGTCGGCCCCGAACAGGGCTTCACCCTTCCCGGTACCACCATCGTCTGCGGCGACAGCCACACCAGCACCCACGGCGCCTTCGGAGCCCTGGCCTTCGGCATCGGCACCAGCGAGGTGGAGCACGTCATGGCCACCCAGACCCTGCCCCAGCGGAAGTCGAAGAACCTGCGGGTGCGTTTCGAGGGATCGCTGCCCCGGAATCTGGGAGCCAAGGATCTGGCCCTCGCCCTCATCGGCCGCATCGGCACGGCCGGCGGCACGGGCCATGTCATGGAGTTCTCGGGCCCGGCCATCCGCGCCCTCTCCATGGAAGGCCGCATGACCCTCTGCAACATGAGCATCGAGGGCGGGGCCCGGTCGGGCCTGGTGGCCCCGGACGAGACGACCTTCGCCTACCTCCAGGGCCGCCCCCTCGCACCGCGGGACGGCATGTGGGAGGCCGCCCTGGCCCACTGGCGCAGGCTGGTCTCGGATGAGAGCGCCACCTTCGACACGGAGGTCACACTCAACGTCGCGTCCCTGGCCCCGCAGGTCACCTGGGGCACCAGTCCCCAGTGGGTGACGGACATCGCGGGGCGCGTGCCCGACCCCGAGACGGCGGCCTCTGCCGACGACCGGCTGTCCATGCTCCGCGCCCTCGAGTACATGGACCTGCGACCGGGAACCCCCATCGAGGCCATCGACGTGCAGGCCGTCTTCATCGGCTCCTGCACCAACGGGCGCATCGAGGACCTGCGGGAGGCCGCCGCCGTGGCGCGGGGCCGCAGGGTCGCACCTGGCGTGCGGGTCCTGGTGGTGCCAGGCTCAGGCCTGGTGAAGCGCCAGGCCGAGGCCGAAGGGCTGGACCGGATCTTCCTGGAGGCGGGCTTCGAGTGGCGGCAGCCCGGGTGCAGCATGTGCCTCGGCATGAACGACGACCGCCTGGACGAAGGCGTCCGCTGCGCCAGCACCAGCAACCGCAACTTCGAGGGCCGCCAGGGCCGCGGCAGTCGCACGCACCTGGTGAGCCCTGGCATGGCCGCCGCCGCCGCCGTGACGGGCCACTTCACCGATGTCCGCCGCCTGATGGAGGCCTAGATGGAACCGTTCGTTACCCTCACCGGCGTCGCGGCCCCCCTGCTGCGGGCCAACATCGACACGGACCTCATCATCCCGAAGCAGTTCCTCAAGACCCTGGTGCGCTCGGGCCTGGGCCAGCACCTCTTCAGCGAGGTGCGCTACGACGCCGAGGGCCGGGAGCGCCCGGACTTCATCCTCAACCAGGCGCCCTACCGCGCCGCCTCGATCCTCCTGGCCGGGCCGAACTTCGGCTGCGGCTCCAGCCGCGAGCACGCCCCCTGGGCCCTGAAGGACTTCGGCATCCGCGCCGTCCTGGCGCCCTCCTTCGCCGACATCTTCTACACCAACTGTTTCGCGAACGGCCTGCTGCCGGTGACACTGCCCATGGCGGCCATCGAGACCCTGGCCACGGTGGCGGGGCCGCTCACCGTGGACCTTCCGGCCCAGCAGGTGCGCGGCGGCGGACACAGTTTCCCTTTCGAACTCGAGCCGACCCGGAAGGCCGTGCTGCTGGAGGGCCTGGACGAGATCAAGCGGACCGAGGCCAACCTGGCCGACATCGCCGCCTTCGAAGCCAGGCGCCGCCAGACAGCACCCTGGGTGGAGATCCGCGTACCGTAATGGCAAATCGGCACGCTACCCTGGACCGACACCCAGGATCGCGCCCATGAAATCCATGACTGCCTTCGCCGAGATCGTCCGCCCCCTGGAGGCCGGGCAGCTGCGGCTCACCCTGCGGAGCGTCAACGCCAAGACTCTGGACCTCAGTCTGCGCCTGCCCCCGGCCCTGTTCCCGCTGGAGGCCGGGCTCCGGGCCCGGGTGCGGGAGGCCGCCCAGCGCGGCAAGCTCGACCTCGGCATCGAGGTGCAGGACGAGCCTTCACTGGAGCCGCGGATGAACCGCGCCCTGCTCCGCGCCGTGGCCAAGGGCTGGCAGGAGGATGCCGAGTGGCTGAAGCTGCCTCCGCTCACCGCCGAGGCCTTCTTCCGGCTGCCCGGCGCCTTCCAGCCCCCGGCCTCGGACCTCGGCGAGCGCCTGGAGGTTCCCATCCAGGCAGCCCTGAAGGCCCTCCTGGAGACGTGGAATGAAGGAAGGGCCCGCGAGGCGGAGCGCCTGCGCCCCTTCTTCGAGGACGGCCTCGCCCGCCTGAAGGCCCTGCGGGAGCGCCTCCAGTCCGAGGCCGAGGCCCAGGCCGCCGAGCTGCCGGGCCTCTACCGGCAGCGCATCGAGCAGCTGCTGGAGGACGCGCGCCTCGCCGGCTCGCTGCCCGCGGAACGTCTCCTGGCCGAGGCAGGCGTGCTGGCCGAGCGCCAGGACGTGCGCGAGGAGCTCACCCGCCTGGCCGCCCACCTGGACGACTTCGGCGAGCGCCTGGCCCAGGGCCGTCTCGAGGGCAAGGCCGTGGACGTGTGGTGCCAGGAGGTGCTCCGGGAGCTCAACACCACCGGCAGCAAGTGCAAGCGCATCGACATGACCCGCGCCGTGATGGAGGCCAAGGGCGTGCTGGACCAGCTCCGGGAGCAGTCGGCGAATCTGGAGTGATACCGACAGGGTTCGTCATGAAACAAAAAAGAGGTTCACCACCAAGGCACCAAGAACACCAAGTTGCTTTGTGTCTCGCGCATCGCTGCAGGCGATGCCGATAAGAACTGCCAAACCATTAAGACCATGCTTGATCTTGGTGCCTTGGTGTCTTGGTGGTGATCTTGCCCTGTTGAATCCGGATTGGTCTCACAGTCCGAGCGGATCGTAGACCAAGTCCATGGCGCCCTTCCACACGCCGAAGAGGCGGGTGCGGGTCCAGTCCTGGGGGTTCGGCCGGAGACGGCGCAGGCGCCGCGAGAGGAACCAGACGCTGCCGTCCTTCATCCGGAACTCGTCATAGGGCGCCAGCCGTGCCTTCGCCATGTCCTCGGGCGCCACCCTGCCAGGAAAGACCGCCCAGGCCCAGCGCCCCGAGGCCAGCCCCTCGGCCCAGGCGTGGCTCTCCAGGAGCGCGGGGTCCGTCTCGACCCTGAGCGCCGCGAAGCCCGCCCGGCCAAACAGGAAGTTGTCGAAGCGGGTGAGGGTGGCCCCCTGCCGTCGGAAGGGTCCGGTCCCCGGGATGCGCCACTGGGACAGCCCCGGGAGGATGTCGTCCCGGCGGGTCCTGAACCGGAGGTCCAGGGTCGTGGCGTCCAGGACTCGGACTTCCCCTCCCAGCCGCCGCACCTCGGGGTCCAGGGCCACCGCCACCCGCGCGGCATCCAGGGTGGCGCCGTCCTGCAGGGGCCACCCCGGGCGCAGGGTGAGCCGCCAGCGCCGCCCATGGCGGGTCACCTGGAGGCCCGTGGCCAGCTGCCCGGCCCAGGCACCGGTCGGGGCAGGCTCGATGAGGGTGAGCTCCGACTGCCCCGCGAGCAGGGCGTCCAGCCCCGGCCCCGCCGGCATCAGGGCCTCGAGGCGGGCGGCGTCCTCGCCGGTCTCGGGGCTCGCCTTGATGTAGACGTCCCGGCCCTCCACCAGGGGGACGGGCACCCAGGCATTCTGGTAGGCGAATACCCCCCCACCGCGAGCAGGACCAGCACCAGCAGCGTGGGCAGGGCCAGGCGAGCCTTCATCTCAGGCCCCCCGGAGCAGGGGCGCCAGGGGCTCGATGCGGCCGAGGGCCTCGTCGATATCGGCCAGGGTCAGATCGCGGTGGGGGATGAACCGGATGGCCGACCCCACGGGCAGGGCCCGGACGCCGGCCCCTTCAAGGGCCTGCAGCGCGAGCGCCGCATTGGGCACCGGCGCCAGCAGGATGTTGGTCTCGGGGACCGGGGCGGGGATGCCGAAGCCCCGGAGTCCCTCGGCCAGGCGCCGCGTCTTCGCATGGTCCTCGGCGAGGCTCGGCAGGTAGTCCAGGGCCACCAGTCCCGCGGCCCCCATCACGCCGCCCTGGCGCACCCCGCCCCCCAGCATCTTCCGGAGGCGCCGGGCCTCGGCCATGGCGGGCTTGGGGCCGCAGACCAGGGAGCCCATGGGCGCCCCCAGGCCCTTGCTGAGGCAGACCTGCACGGTATCCACACCTTCGGTCAGGGCCGCGGGCGGGAGGCCCTGGGCTGCCGCGGCATGCCACAGGCGCGCGCCGTCAAGATGCACCAGCAGTCGCGCGGCCTTCGCGGCCCCCACCAGGACGCGGTGGTCGGCCAGGGGGGTGACCGTGCCGCCGGCGAAATTGTGCGTGTTCTCCAGGCAGAGCAGCGTGGTGCGCAGCGTGTAGTAGGGCCCCGGCGCCCCGGCGGCGCGGGTCACCTGCGCGGGCGTGGGCCGGCCGGGACCGCCCTCCCAGGGCAGGGCCTCGGGCATCCCGCCCGCCAGCCAGGCCCCGGTGCCCAGCTCGGAACCCAGCACGTGGGCCTGGGCCGGCGCCAGGAACCGGTCGCCGCGCCGCAGATGCAGCATCAGCGCGATGAGGTTGCCCATGCAGCCTGACGGAACCCAAAGGGCCGCCTCCATGCCGAGCAAGTCCGCCACGCGTTCCTCCAGGCGGGCCAGCGTGGGATCGCGGTCCAGGACGTCGTCCCCCACTTCCGCTTCGGCCATGGCCGCGCGCATCTCGGGGGACGGCTTTGTGACGGTGTCGGAGCGGAGGTCGATGGGTCGCATCTCGAGATTCAACCACGGCTCGAACATTCTGATTGACAAAACAAGTTTGCAATACAAACTTGTTTCATGAAAGAAGGCGAAACCACTCCCAAGGCCATCCTCGACCTGGACCGCATGGTCCACGAGCCCGCGCGGCTGGCGATCCTCACGGTGCTGGCCTCCGCCGAGGAGGTGGCCTTCCTCTTCCTCCAGCGCGTCACGGGCCTCAGCAAGGGCAACCTGTCCAGCCATACCCAGAAACTCGAAGCCGTCGGCTACCTGGCAACCCTGAAGGCCTTCCAGCGGCGGATCCCGGTCACCAGCTTCCGCATCACCGAGGACGGCCGAGCCGCCCTCCGCCTCTACCACCAGCAGCTGCGCGCCCTGCTGCCAAAGGAAGGAACGCCATGACCACACCCGATCTCGACGTCCTCGGCGCCCTGACCCGCGACTACGCCGCCTTCCAGTCCCGCAAGAGCGGCCTGGCCACGGCCCTGGGCGGACTGATGGCCATCCTCCTCGCCCTGGCGGCACTGAGCCCCGACCTCATGGGGGCCCGGGTCACGGGCCGCCTGCTGGTCGAGTATCTCGTCTGGATGCCCTTCCTCTGGCTGGCCCTCAAGTGGGGGGTCGGCCGGGTGCTCTACCGCGGCCTCGGACCCGTGAAGCCCTCCCCCGATGCCGCCTACGAGCGGCGGCGCTGGTTCTGGATCCAGGGTCTCGCGCTGTTCCTCCTGGCCGTCCTGCTGGCGGGCCTCTACGCCTTCGCCTCGGGACTCATGCAGGTGAATCCATCGCGGGCCGCGCTCTGCCCTCCCCCCCTGTGGATGCTGCTGATGCCCTTCCTCTACCTCCTGCCCGCGCCCTGGGTCCTGCGGGGCATCGAGGAGGCCCGGGCCTACGTGGTCCTGGTAGGCCAATGCATGCTCTGGCTCGTCCCCTTCTTTCTCCTCAGCTTCTGGCCGCCGAGATCAGCGTCGCTGCCTGCGGACTGGGGGCGATTTGGTGACCTCAGTGGCATCGGCATGGTCGGCCTCATCCTGCTCATCCTCGTCTGGGGCGCCCTCGCCATGATCCGGGGCTGGAGGGAGCACCACCAGTACCTGGCCATCCTCCGGGCGCTGCCCCGGGAATCCTGAGGTCTCTGGCACACTGTTCCTTTGTGCCGGAGCCCGAATGAACCTGCTGCACGCCATCCTCCTGGGCCTCATCCAGGGTCTGACGGAATTCCTGCCCGTGTCCTCCACGGCCCACCTGACCCTGGCCGAGCACCTGATGTTCCACGGCCAGGCCATGCCCCTGGCCTTCGACGTGCTGCTGCACGTGGGCACCCTGGCGGCCCTGTTCGTCTACTTCCGCCGGGAGCTGGTGCAGATCCTCATGGGTTGTGTCGGCCGCGATGTGGAGGGGCGCCGCCTGGCAATCTGGCTTCTCGTGGCCATGATCCCCACTGGGATCTTCGGCCTGGCCACCCGCGGCGTGAAGGAGGCGGCCAAGGAGCACCTGTGGGTCTACGGGATCGGGCTCCTCTGCACCTCGGTGCTGCTGGCCCTGGCCAACCGTCTGAGCCAGGCCCGGCTGAACGCGCAGGACCAGGACCTGGCGGGACGGGACCTCCATGACCTGAGGGCCATGGACGCCCTGGCCGTGGGAGCCATCCAGGGCCTCGGGGGCGGCTTCGGCTTGTCGCGGTCGGGCTCCACCATCGCCGTCGGGGTGTTCCGCGGATTGAAGCTCCCCACGTCGACCCGCTTCAGCTTCCTGCTGGGCATCCCCACCATTACCGCCGCCGCCGCCGTCGAACTGCGCGGCCTCCTCAAGCCCCTGCTGCGGCACCAGCCCCTGCCGGCCGACATGGCCTTCCCGGCGGGCTCCTCCTCCCCGGTGGTGCTCTGTGCCATGGGCGTCCTCGTCGCTGCGATCTCAGGCTACTTCGCCATCGGCCTGCTGGACCGCTTCACCCGAAAGCCGCGGCTGAACGGGTTCGCGGTCTACTGTCTGGGCATGGGGCTCGTGCTGCTCACCCTGGGGACCACGGGCGTGCTCGCCCACCGCTGAGGCCGGGGCCGGCCCCGTTCACCGGTTTTTCCACCCCGTTCGCCGATCAGCCCACCTGTCCTGTTCCGGGGGCCCCTAGACTGAGGCCATCCCACCCGGAGGCCCTGGTGATCCACCTGAGCGAGGTCCACAAATCCTTCACGGTGAAGGATCGCAAGACTCGAACCATGAAACGCATCGATGCGGTCCGGGGCATCTCCCTCACGGTGAAGCCGGGCGAGATCTACGGCCTGCTGGGTCCCAACGGAGCCGGCAAGTCCACGACCCTGCGGATGATCGCGGGCCTCATGGATCCTGACGCTGGCAGCATCGGCGTCTGCGGCTTCGACACCCGCCAGAAACCCGAGGCGGTGCGGGGCTGCCTGGGCTACCTCAGCACGGACATGGGGGTCTACACGCGCTTCACGCCCCGCGAACTCCTCAGGATCTTCGGGGAATTCCAGTCCGTGGATCCCCTCACCGCCGAGCGCCGCGGCCTGCACCTCCTGGAGAAGCTCCAGCTGGCGGATTTCGCCGACGTGAGGATGGACGGGTTCTCCTCGGGGCAGAAGCAGAAGGTGAGCATCGCCCGGGCCCTGCTGCATGACCCCAGGGTGGTGATCTTCGACGAGCCCACCACGGGTCTCGATGTGCTCACGGCCAAGACCGTGCTGGACCTGCTGCGCATCATGCGAGAGGAGGGCCGGACCGTGATCGTGTCCACCCACGTCATGCCCATGGTCGACGAGATCTGCGACCGGGTGGGCATCATCTTCGACGGCAAGCTGCACGGGGATGCACCGCCCCGGGAACTCCTGCAGTCCAGGGGCGCGAAGACCCTGGATGATGTCTTCTTCCAGCTTGCGGCCGAGTCTGAGGGAGAGAACTGATGCGCGGCGCTCTGCTCATCGCCAAGAAGGAATTCCTGGAACTCTCCAAGGACCGCAAGACGATGTTCTTCGCCTTCGTCCTGCCCTTCCTGCTCTACCCGGCCATCTTCGGCATGATGGCCAAGATGGGCAAACGGGACGAGGCCCAGAACCAGAATAAGGCCAGCCGGGTCTATGTCTCCGACCCTTCCGGGGCCCTGGACGGCGCGCTGGCCTCGGATGCCAGGCATTTCCTGCGCGTGGCCAAGCCCGAAGGCGACCTCAAGCAGGCGATCCGGGACCAGAAGCTGGAACTGGCCCTCGAGGTGGATCCCGACGCGGCCGGGGATCTTCAGAAGCACCAGACCTTCACCCTGACCGCCACCATGGACGAAAGCGAGCGGGCCTCGGAAGTCGCCCTGAAGCGCCTGAAGGAAGCCCTGGGGACCCAGGAAAAAGCCTGGGTCCAGGGGCGCCTCCAGAGCCTGGGGGCATCCCCCCAGCTGGCCGAGCCCCTCAAGCTGGAAGTGAAGGACGCCGCGGACTCGGCCCTGAAAATGGGCAAGCTCATGGGCATGCTGCTGCCCTACATGCTGATGATCATGATGTACTCCGGCTCCATGCAGCACGGCATCTACGCCACCGCGGGCGAGAAGGAGCGGCACACCCTGCTGAGCCTCATGGCCACCCGGTTGCCGCGGAACCAGATCATCCTGGGCAAGCTGCTCTACATCTTCTCCATTGGCGTCATTGCCGCCCTCCTGAACCTGCTGAGCATGGGCCTTTCCATCCCCTTCATCGGTGGAGGATCGGCCGGCTCCATGCAGGCCATGGCGGCCATCGCCAACCCCATGACCCTGGGCCTCACCTTCATGATCATGGTGCCCCTGGGCCTGTTCTTCGCGAACTTCATCCTGCTCATGGGCATCCAGGCCAGGAACACCATCGAGGCGGGCAGCGCCATCACACCGGGCATCTTCCTGGTGGTGTTCCTCGGCGTCTTCACCATGGCCCCGGGCGTGGACAAGATGGCTGTTCTTTCCTACGTGCCCGTGGTGAACGTCTGTCTGGCGCTCCGGAAGCTGTTCAGCCAGCAGTTCAGCTGGTTGGAATACCTGATCGCCTTCGTGATGACCGTGGGCCTGGCGGGACTCATGACCCTTGTCTCCACCCGGATCCTCAACCAGGAGAAGGCGCTGTTCAAAATGTAATTCGGCCGGACCCGGATTTGCCGGAGAAACCCTGTCACTCTATAGTTTCTCAAGCACCCAGAGGATCCCGCATGGCGACGAAGGCCAAGACCGAAACCGCACCCAAGACCGCTCCCAAGTCGGCACCCGCTTCTGCCCAGCCTCTTCCGTCCCCCCTGGCCGCCGCCTTCAGCAAGGCCTTGAAGCTGGTGGAGGCGGGCAAGCACGCTGAGGCCGCGAAGGCCCTGGAGTCCCTGGCGGTGGAGGCCCAGGCCGCCAACGACTGGCCCCTGAAGCGCCGGGCCCAGGTTTATCTCGCGCTCTGCGAGTCCAAGCTCAATCCGGCCAAGGTCGGTGGGGTCGATCCCGTCACCGAGATCCAGGCCTGTCTCAACCTGCGCCAGATCGACGAGGCCATCAAGCTCAGCGACAAGGCCCTGAAGAGCCACCCCACCAAGGGCGTGCTGCACTACCTCCGGGCTGTGGCTTTCGCCCAGGCCGAGAAGACCGAGGCCTCCGCCGAAAGCCTGAAGAGGGCCCTGGAACTGGAAGCCGATCTCGTCTTCCAGTGGCACATGGAACCCGATTTCAACGCCATCCGGAAGTCCCCTCTGTTCGCCTTCACCGAAGGCCACTGAGCCGACGCCCATGGACGGCCACCCCGGCCTCGATCCCGACCAGCCGCTGCGGGTGGTGGCCCTGGGGGGCGGTACCGGCCTCGCTTCGCTCCTGCGGGCCCTCAAGCGCGAGGCGGGCCGCAGCCGGGATCCCTGGAAGCTGACGGGCATCGTCACCGTCTCCGATGACGGGGGTTCCTCCGGTCGCCTGCGGGAGGAGCTGGGGGGCATCCCCCCCGGGGATCTGCGCAACTGCCTGGCGGCCCTCACCCTCGAGGACTCGGCCCTCTCGGACCTCCTGAACTACCGGTTCCGGGGCGAGGGGAGCCTGGCGGGGCACTCCCTCGGGAACCTGATGCTCTGGGCCCTGGCCGACCTGACCGGGGACTGGGTGCGGGCCATCCGGCAGCTCTCGGGGGTGCTGGTGACCCTGGGGCGCCTGTTCCCCTCGACCGTGGTCCCGGTCGTCCTCTGTGCCGAGGACCTGGCCGGGACCCGCTACATCGGGGAGACCGCCGTCGGATCCTGTCGGCCGCCGCTCGCGAAACTGTGGCTGGAGCCCCGGGATGCCGAGGCCCTGCCGGAGGCGGTGCTGGCCGTGTTGAGGTCCGACCTGGTGCTCCTTTCGCCCGGAAGCCTCTACACCTCCACCATCTCGAACCTCCTGCTGGACGAACTGCAGGAGGCCCTGGCCTCCTCGCGGTCCCCGGTGGTCTATGTGGCGAACCTGATGACCGAACCGGGCGAAACGGCCGGGATGGACCTGGAGAACCATGTGGCGGCCATCGCGGCCTTCGGCAGGACCCGGATCTCCGCCATCATCGCCAATGCGGCCCCCCTGGGCGCCGACATGCTCGCCAGGTACCAGGTGGAGGGCGGCGAGCCGCTGCTGGCCGAGGCCGACCGGATCCTGGGCATCCCCGTCTACCGGTTCCCCCTCCTGGATCCCGAGGCACCCCTGGCCCGGCACCATCCGGGTCAGCTGAATCGCGCCATCCGGGAAGTACTCGCCCGCCTCTAGGACACTATTGGAACCCCAGGGGGTGCCGATAGAGAGACTTGAGGTTCGAATGGGCATGGTATTTTTCATGAAAATTAGTATTTTTGACAAGGATCGCAGTAGGCTTGTCCGGGCAGGAGGTGGCCGATGGCGCTGAACGGTGATCTGTCGACCATGGGCCTCGAGGACATCTTCCAGTGGCTCGCCGTGGGCAAGAAGACCGGGGTGCTGGAGCTCAAGGGGTCCCTGCACACCAAGCGGGTCGCCTTCCATGAGGGCCGCATCACGAGCATCTGGTCCTCGGACCCGCGAGAGTACCTGGGCCAGTACCTGCTCGCCTTCAACCGCATCACCGAGGACCAGCTCCGGGACGCCCTCGCCACCCAGGAGGACGAGCAGCAGCTGCTGGGGCGGATCCTCATCAACCGCCAGCTCATCACCGAGGCGGAGATCCGCCGCATCGTGCAGCTGAAGGTCGAGGAGAGCATCTACGACACCTTCCTGTGGAACGTCGGGAGCTTCGAATTCCATGACGGCGCCGCCTCCCACCAGAAGTCCATGCTCCTCAGCCTGGACGTGACCGGCATCGTCCTCGAAGGCGCCCGGCGCATGGACGACTGGAGGCGCATCCGCCGGGTCATCAAGGGTGGGGATGCCGTGCTGGCGCCCATCTCTGAAGCCATCGCGGAGCGGCTTCCCCTCGCCCCCGAGGACGCGGACATCCTGAGCCGCCTCGACGGCTTCAAGCGGGTGGACCAGATGGTGCTGGACATGCGCATGCCCGAATACAAGATCAACAAGCTGCTCTTCGACCTCCACGAGAAGGGCCTCGTCCGCATCATGAATCCCGGCGGGAACCTGGGAGAGAATCCGAGCCTGCAGCTCCAGCGCGCCCGGGCCCTGGTGGAAAAGCAGAAGCTCCAGGAGGCCCAGGAAGAGCTGCGACGCATCCTCAAGGACCAGCCTCGGCACCTGGACGCGAACAAGATGCTGGCCGTGGTCCAGGACCTCCTCGAGGAGAAGCGGCTGGACCAGGACCTCGTCCCGGAGCTAAGCGTGAGCCTGGACGAACTGATGACCACCAACCTGGGTCCCAACGAAGCCTTCCTCGCCAGCCGCGTGAACGGCCTGTGGACCATCCGGGACATCCTCTCCATCGCGCCCTTCGAACCGAACGAGTGCCTCCGCATCTTCTCCAAGCTCCTGAAGCGTGGGATTCTCAAGACCACGAAACCCGCCCAGGGAGGCGACCAGCTGGGAGCCCAGCGCTGAGCCCCCTGATTCCGGAGGTCTCCCATGCGCATCGCCCTCTCCCTGCTGTTGATCGCCCTGCCCCTCTCGGCGGCGAAAAGACCCACCGCCGCCCAGCTCCAGGCCCAGGTCAAGCGCCTCACCGAGGAGCGGGATGACCTGAAGCAGAGGCTGGCTGCCACCGAGGGACTTCAGCAGGAGGCCGCCGGGGCCAAGAAGGCCCGTGACCTCGCCCGCGCCGAAGCGGCTGCGGCCAAGAAGGAGGCCGATCAGCTGCGGGCCTCCCTCAAGGAGAACCAGGGGGGCAGCGATGCCATCCTGAACGAGCTCCAGGAGGCCAAGGTCGACGCCCAGGAGGCCAAGGCCGAGGCGGACCGGCTCCGGTCCCAGAACGAGTCCCTGCTCCGCAGGGTCAACGCCGTCCCGGGCGAGGGAGACCTGGTCCAGCTGAGCGATGAGATCCAGCCCGCGAGGCCCATCAACCTCAACCGCGCCACCCCGCAGATCAAGAGCTCCGGCCTCTTCTCGAGTCGACCCAAGGGCGTGGTGGTCGTCCAGGTGCTGATCAGCGAGAAGGGCGATGTCCTTTCCGCACGCCTGCTCCAGGGACTCCCGGGGGATTCCGCCGGGGCCAAGGGGGCCGGTGAGGCCTGCGTGGAGGCCGCCAAGCACCTCGTCTTCGACCCGGCCACGTCCAAGGACGGGAAGACGCACTTCAAGGTCTGGCAGGGCATCGGCTTCTACCTGGACTGAGGGCGCTCCTCGCGCTCACCCCATGGGCTGGGCTCGCCCACACCCCACCGGGCCTCGTACCAGATGTTCTCGAGGCAGAGTCCTTCCGGGGGTGCGGTCTGGCCCGCGCAGCGCCGGTCCTTCGCGCGCAGCACCTCCGGAAGGGAATCCGCCGGGCGCCTGCCCCGTCCCACCTCCACCAGGGTTCCGGTCATGATGCGCACCTGGTGCATGAGGAAGCTGCTGCCTTCGAAAATCAACTCGGCTGCCCCCTCCAGGGGAGCGATCCGAATGGCGTGAATGGTCCGCACGGGCGTGGCCGCACCGCATTCCGCGCTGCGGAAGCTGGAGTAGTCGTGGGTGCCGAGCAGGGCCGATGCAGCCCTGGCCATGAGGTCGAGGTCGAGGGGATCCGCCCGATGGACCTGCCACCGGAAGGCGGCCTGAAGGGGGTCCGCGGCGGGTCCGAGGCCGAGCCGGTAGACATACCGCTTGGCCACCGCGTGCTGGCGGGGGAAGAACCCCTCCGGGGCCGCCTGGACCGCCAGCACCCGGATATCCGGTCGCAGGTGGGCGTTCAAGGCCATCAGGAGGCGGTAGGGTTCCCAGGGACGGGCCGTGTGGATGAGCACGCCCTGGGCGCGGGAGTGCACGCCCGCGTCGGTCCGGCCGGTGCCCTGGGGCATCGGTGCCCCGGTGTCGAAGGACTGGAGGGCCTTCCACAGGTCCCCCTGGCCGCTGCGCAGCACCGACTGGATCTGCCAGCCGTGGAACCCGCCTCCCGCGTAGGCCACCTTGAGGAAATAGGGATGGATCATGCCCCCATGATAGGCCTGGGACCGGCCGCAGCGTCCAAACAGACTCCGGATCGCACGTTCTACGGGGATTTGCGAGATCCATGGGACTTACAGTCGAGCGTTTTCGCCCACTCCGCTGTTCCATGACGTCTGGAATGCCCCAACCACGCTGATCTTCGGATTTTTGCGAAAGAAAAGCCTTGACCACACTGCATCTGCGGCGTAGCTTCTTGGCAGTTTAGGAAACATAGCATTCATGGATGTCTTAGGCTCTTTGGTGCTTTGAAACTCAGCAAAGACGGTCATCTCCAATCGAGGTGATTTCGTTTCTCTCAACCCGGGGACTCAGTTCCCCAATTTTGGAGGTTCTCATGAACAAGGCTGAACTGGTCAGCGCCGTCGCCGACAAGGCCGGCATCACCAAGGCCCAGGCCGCTGCTGCCCTGGATCAGGTGCTGGGTGGCATCGCCGCCGCCCTGCGCGCCGGCGACAAGGTGACCCTCGTGGGTTTCGGCACTTTCTCCGTCGCCAACCGCGGCGCCCGCACCGGCCGCAACCCCCGCGACAACAAGCCCATCAAGATCGCTGCCAAGAAAGTCGCCAAGTTCAAGCCCGGCAAGAAGCTGGCTGACGAAGTCAACGGCAAGGGCGGCAAGAAGCGGAAGTAGCAGGCTAGCTTCTGGCGAAGGCCGGAGGCCCAGGATCGACGGGACCTGTTTCGGCAGGTCCCGTTTCCTGTCAACACGTCTTTTTCATCGGTTAATCCAGGTCCCGGATCTGAACCCTGATCAGCCGGCTGACAGGGGATCTCCAGGCATCCTTGCTTGGAAAACCCAAGAAACGTTGGGGGTGAGCCCTGGACAGGGCCGGAGTTACGCAACTCAGGCTCCCCCAGGAAGGGCCCGATGAGTAGGCATCTGACGAGGTCCCCATGTCCGAGGAAGCCCCTGCTCCCAAGAAGAGCCCCCTGAAGCTGATCATCATCATCGTGGCCGCCCTGGCGGTCCTCGGCGGTGGCGGATTCGGAGCCAGGCTGTTCCTGAAGAAGCGGGCCGCCGCCAAGGCCGCCGCGGCCGAAAAGGCCAAGGCAGCGGAAGCCCAGGCCCAGGCGAACCCCGGCGCCGCAGCCCCGGCCCAGGAGGCAGACGACGCCGAGGACTGCGGGGATACCGGCGAAAAACAGGAGGGAGGGGAGCATGGCGGCGCGGGCGGAGCCCCCGTCATGGTGATGACCCGCACCGTGAACCTCACCGGCCCAAGGCGGAACGCCTTCCTTCGCTGCGAGCTGAACATCCTGTTCTGCGACCAGGAACTGGGCAAGCTCGTCTCCGGAGACAAGCCCTCCCCCGAGAAGAGCCTCATCCAGTCCATCGTCCTGGAGACCCTGTCGGGCAAGAGCGTGGAGGAGGCCTCCGATGCCGAATCCCGCGAGACCCTGCGCAAGGAAATGAGGGACAAGCTCAACGACCAGTTCAAGCCCCACCCCCCGAAGCCAGGGGAAACAGAAGATCCCAAGCACAAGAAGCCCAAGCGGCCCATCAAGAGCGTCCTCATCGTGGACTGGGCCATCCAGCAGTGAATGGCCCTGGCATGGCCGTTGCGACAGAGAGGACCTGAGTCCATGCTTTGACAGGACCGGGGGAGGGACATGGCCATCAAGCGGGGGGAGCGAATCGACGGCGACCGCGTGCTCAGCTTCGAGCAGGTGGTGGCCGAGGTCATGCCCTTCATCGACACGCCCCTGAAGCTGGAGATCCAGCTCGGCCAGACGCGCCTGACCATCCGCGAGCTGCTGGACCTGGAGCCGGGATCCCTGGTGGAGCTTAAGAAGAGTGCCGGGGAGCCCATGGACGTGCTGTGCAAGGACCGGGTCCTGCTCCGGGGCGAAGTGACTGTGCTGGAGGACAGCCTCGGCCTGCGGATCACGGAGATCATGGATTCCGACCGCAAGGTCTAGCACGGAACCTATGGCATCCTGGAAGTTCCCATGGCTGCCCCCCGTCCCAGCGCCCCGCCGCTCGCCCTCTGTCTGGGCGGCATGGATCCGTCCGGAGGGGCCGGCCTGCTCCGGGATGTCCTGACCCTGTCGGAGCTGGGCTGCCAGCCCCTGGCCGTGAGCCTGGCCGAGACCCTCCAGAACGGCCTGGCCTGCCTGCGCATCGAGCCCCCCGCCCTGGACCCCGTCCAGCGCCTCGAGACTCTGGCTCCGCATCTGGGTGGCCGTTGGGGGCTGAAGCTCAGCCTTTGCGCCCTCGAGGCCAGGGACTTCCGGCGTCTCTGCGCCACCCTGCGGCACCTGGCCCCGCCCCTGCGCATCTGGGACCCCATCCTCGCGCCGACTGCAGGCGTGGGCCTGCACGATGGCGCTGACCTCCGCCGCATGGCCGCGGACCTCCTGCCCATGGGCGGCTGGGTGGTGAGCCCCAACCGGGGGGAGGCCGCCGCCTTCGCGGGTCTCCCCCCGGAGGCCATCCGCGAGGCCCCGGTCGAGGTCCTCGCGACCCCGTGGCTGGAGGCCGGCGCCCGGGCCGTCTGGCTCAAGGGAGGCCATGCCGCCGGGGACCTGGTGCAGGACGTCTGGATCACCCGGGACGGAATCCAGCCGCTGGAGGTGGCTCCCAGGCTCGCCGGCGAGCGCCGGGGCACGGGGTGCCTGCTGTCGGCCACCTGGCTTGGGCTGCGCCTCCAGGGCGTGGATGACGTTTCGGCGGCCCTGGAATCCGCACGCCGGCTGAGGGCCCGCTGGGACATCGCCTTCTCGCCCGGCGGGGTGGGACGGGCCATGTTCGCGCCGCAGCCCGCCCTCCTGGAGACCCCGTGACCGGAACCGAAGGGCGCGGCTTTCTCTTGAGGACGGCCCCGGATGGGCCCTGGGCCGGCTGGGCCGGGTCCCGCTTCCTGGAGGAGGGACTGGCCTCGGTGCACGCGGCGCCCGGCAGGGCCCTCGCCCGGCTCATGGGCCTGGCCTCCCTCCTCCCCGGCGGCTTCGGCCTGATCTGGGACCACCCGCCCGCCTGGATGCAGGCCCTCCCCGCTGAGTCCCGCCAGGGCTGGTGGGAGGCCATCACCGCCATCCCCGGCCTGAGCCTCCACCTCGGCCCCGATTCGGCCCAGCACCTGCCCGGGGGCGCCTTCCGGGGCTGGGTCCATGCGCCGGACCGGCCCGAGGGCCCCGTCGGGGACCACTGGCGCCAGGGCGTCCTGGGCTGGGTGCCCCGTCCCGATGCGACCTGGAGGCTCCCCGACCTCGGCGTGGCGGCGCCTGGCGATGAAGTGCCGCCCGGCTGGCTCTGGGGCGACGCGACCCTGGTCCTGGGCGCCCTGCCGGCCCTGGCCTCGGGGGAGGCCCTGCTCGCCGCCATGTCCGAGGCCCAGGGCCTGGCCGAGCGCGGACTGGCCCAGCGGCTGTCCGCGGGAGCCTGGGTGGACCTGCCCTTCTCCCGCCGGGCCGTGGCCTGGCGGCTGTCCCTCGCGGGCGGCGTGGAGTTCCAGCGCGCCGGCGGCACCTGGCCGGCGGCCCTCGCTCAGCTTCGCGCCCTCCGGGCGCTGCTGCAGGAACGCCTGCGCACACCCATCCACCTGGGAGCCTGCGGCGACATCCAGGTGGCCGCCCAGTTGGGCCGGCAGGCCCTCCGGGAAGGGCATCCCTGGCGGGCCAGCCTTCCGCTGCCGCCGGCGCCGGGTTCCTTCACCCCTGGGCTGGCGGCGGACCCCCGGGACGCCGCACCCCTGGAGGCCCGGGCCCTGCAGCCGCAGGGCTGGCCGGAGACCCTGGACCACCCGCCGGTGGCCCTGCTGCGGGTGCCTGCCATCCCCCCCGAGGCCGGGACCCAGGCCCTCCTGGGCCAGGTCCACCCCCCCCCGGCGCTGCGCTGGCTGCCGCCGGAACTGCCGCCCCCAGGACCCTTCGATCCGGACCGCCCCTGGGCACCCGCCTCGGCGTACCCCTTTCCCTCCGACCCGGGCAACGGCGTCCAGCGCGGCCTCTTCGAAGACCTCGGCTGATAGCCTGGAGCAGCCATGTCTGCCGAACACGTCGAACAGAACTCCAGGATCCGCCTCGCGCTGCTGTCCATCGTGGCGGGGGCGATCCTCCTGGGTCTGAAGTACCTGTCCTATGTCCTCTCCGGATCCGTGGCCCTGAAATCCGATGCCATCGAGAGCATCGTGAATGTCGTTGCGGCCCTGTTCGCCCTGGGGGCGGTGGTCTTCGCGGGCCGGCCCGCCGACCGGGAGCACCCCTACGGTCACGGCAAGATCGAGCACTTCAGCGCCGCCTTCGAGGGCGGCCTCATCTCCCTGGCCGCCGTGTTCATCCTGCTGGAGGCCGCCAGAGGCTTCATCTACGGTGTCGAGTTCAAGAACCTGGGCCTGGGCCTGGCTGTGAACCTCCTGGCCGGCGCCCTCAACGGGGTGCTGGGCTGGTACATGCTCCGGGAGGGCCGCCGAACCCGGTCCAAGGCCCTGGAGGCCGATGGCCACCACATCCTGTCGGACTTCTGGACCACCGTGGGCATCGCCGGGGGCCTGATCGCCGTGAAGCTCACGGGCTTCAAGTGGCTGGACCCCTTCATGGCGGGCGTCGTGGGCCTGCTGCTGGCGCGCACGGGCTTCAGGCTGGTGAAGGAGTCTTCCCAGGCGCTCCTGGACATGGAGGACCCCGCGGTGCTGGGCAAGGTGCTGGCGGCCATGAACCGGGTCCGCACCTTCGACATCATCGCCCTGCATGAGATGCGCACGTTCCGCAGCGGCCGCTACACGCACGTGGACGTCCACATCGTGGTGCCCGAGTACTACCCGGTGCGGCAGGCCCACGACCTCTGCGAAGAGTTCGGGAAGCGGGCCTTGGTGGATGGAAGCATCGAGGGCGAAGTCCATACGCACGTGGATCCCTGCGGCCGGATGTACTGCGATCGCTGCCCCGTCGAGGACTGCGCGATCCGCCAGGCCCCCAAGACCGCCGAGACCGCCTTCAGCCTAGAGGAAGCCACGGCCGAAGGGCCGGCCTGAGTTCCGAAGCTGAGGCAGATCCGCCGTGGGTTACCGCTGAGTCAGCGTGAATCCTGATCCCCACCTCTCACCAGCTGATCCGGGATCATCGATCCGTTCGGAGGGTGGATTATCACCGCTCAGGGAAATTCGAACCTCAACTTGATCGAGAAGTTCTATTTTCATGAAGCTATGAACTGGGCCCTGCGACGGCTTATCGGAACCTTGACCACTCCGGCAGCCGCGCTGGTTGGCCATTCATTTCCCGTCATAGGTGGCACGCATGCGAATCTTCCAGAGAACATTCCTCTCCGTCAGCATGGGAGCCTTGGTCCTTTGCCAGGCCTGTGGTGGTGGCAGTGCCAGATTGGTCGATGAAGCACCGGTCTTCCTTTCACAGCCGGCCAGTCAGACCATCTATTCGGGAGGCACCGCCACCTTCACGGTCTCCGCCAACGGATACCCTCCTCCCACCATCTCCTGGGAGAGAAGCAATGACGCTGGGACGACCTGGGTACCCATCACGGGCGCCACCACCACCAGCTATAGCTTTACGATCCAGCCCCCGGACACCGGTGCGGAATTTCGTGCTGTGGCGTCCAACCCCTTGGCCACCATACGCAGCCTCCCCGCAGTCTTGAAGGAGGTCCCGGCTGTTTATGCAGCAGGCATGATCGATGTGACCAATCCGTTCGCCGGGTACTGGATCAATGGCACCTGGGTTGGACTCTCGAACCCCCTCTACCCGAGCGGAGGCTGGGTGAACTCCCTCGCTGTCTCTGCCGGCCCATCTGGGAACAATGTCTATGTAGCGGGGAGCGACGGTTTCGGGACTCCAGGCTATTGGCTGAACGGATCCTGGGTGGGCCTGCCCACTGGGTACACCGGTCCGGGCTCAGGGATCGTAAATTCTCTTTGCCTCAACGGCGGTGTGGTTTTCGCGGCAGGGAACAGCATCGATAGCACCAATTCCAGGGTCCTCGGCTACTGGCTGAACGGAACCTGGGTTGGCCTCACCCCGCCCTCAGGTTTCACTCCGGGGCAGCTTTCCGCGATGGTGGTATCGGGGGAGATCATCGATATCGCGGGGTACCTCATCAACAGCAGCACCGACCTGGCAAGCCCTGGGTATTGGTCAAACGGGACCTGGGTCGGACTTTCCCTTCCATCGGGCTCAGTCGGAGGGGTGGCCACCGGCCTCGCCCTGTCCGGAAGCGGCACCTACGTTGCGGGCTACACCTTCCCGGCGGGCGGAAGCAGCGTGGTTCCAGGCTATTGGTTGAACGGAACCTGGATGGGCCTTCCCTTGCCCCGGGGTTCAAATGCCGGCACAGTCACCACCCTTGTCGTTGCCGGAGACATGGTCTATGCCGGAGGCATGGCAGGTACCATCGATGCCTCCGGATACTGGGCCGGCACCCTTCCTGGCTATTGGCTGAACGGGACCTGGACCGGTCTCCCCCTGCCAGCAGGAAGCGATTTTGGCCAGGCGCAGTCCCTCGTCCTGTCTGGAGGCAGGGTCTACGTTGGGGGCGATGTCTATGCCCAGAACAGTTCCGGTTATTTAACGAGTTGCATCCCCGGTTACTGGGTGGATGGGAAGTGGACCGCCCTCCCGATTCCTGCGGGCTCCAACCCTGCGGGCACCGTCGGCACCTCGTGGGTCAATGCGCTCGTGGTCATTCCATAGGTGCGGCCAGACTCCGGGGTCTGGCAGCCGTTGGCCAGGTCCTGGCAAGCCAGGCACGTTCCGAGTCCGGAACCCTGGTGGCTCGATATACCGGCACGGAGGAGTCAGGCCGCGCCCTGGTGCCGCAGGGCGTCGATGGCGGCCAGGAGGGCCTGGGCATCGCTGGCGGCGTGCAGGTTCTGGCGGAAGCCGTGGCCGCCGGGGACGCCCTTGGTGAACCAGGCGCCGATCTTCTTGATCTTGTGCAGGGCCTCCCTCGGTTCCAGCAGGTCCAGGAGGATCTGGAAGAGCCGCAGGGTCGCGTCGATGCGCATCTCCGTGGTCACGGCGAACCCCGGATCCAGGATCTGGCGGAAGAGGAAGGGGTTGTAGAGGGCGCCGCGGCCGATCATCACCGCCGCGCAACCGGTCTCCTCCACCATGCGGAAGGCATCGGCGGCCTCGTTCACGTCGCCGTTGCCGATGACTGGGTACGAGGTGCCGGCCTCCACGGCCCGGGCGATGATGCTCCAGTCCGCATGGCCCTCGTACTGCTGGGCCCGGGTGCGGGGGTGGATGGCCAGGGCCTGCACGCCAGCGGCCTCGAACATGCGCAGGAAGTCCAGGAACTCGCCCCGGTCCTTCTGGGAGGCGTCCCAGCCCGCCCGCATCTTCACCGTGACGGGCACCCGCACGGCCTTCACCATCGCCGTGACGCAGCGCTCCGCGAGGCGGATGTCCCGCAGCAGCGCCGAGCCCGCGCCGCCCTTGGTGACGTTGCTGGCCGGGCAGCCCATGTTCAGGTCCACCAGGTCCGCACCGGCGGCCTCGCAGAGCCGGGCGCCCTCGGCCAGGGCCTCGGGCCGGCCGCCGGAGACCTGCATGGACAGGGGCTTCTCCCCCGTGGCCGCCATCATCCGCTCCGCCTTCACCGCATGCCGGATCAGGGCCTCGCTGCTGATCATCTCCGAGACCGTGAGACCCACGCCGCCAATCTCGCGGATGAACTTGCGGAAGGGCTGGTCGGTGATCTCGTGCAGGGGCGCCATCACGAGGCGGTTGGGCACCTCGACGGGACCGATGCGAAAGGGATCATGGGGAAAGGACACGGGAGGTCTCACAGGCGACCTTCCAGTGTAGCGGCGGCGCTCCGGCGGCGCCGCTAGGGATCTTCCGGGCGGTCCAGCTCCGGCCTTCCATGGCCCGGGAGGCCTCGCAGAGGTCAGCGGCTCAGTGGATGAGGGGCGCCCCCGCGACGCAGGTCACTGGGCCATGGCCCTTGCCAAAGCCCGTTGCCGAAGCTCCTTGAACTCGGCGTCGGTGATCAGGCCATCCTTCCTCAGCTTCTCCAGCTTCTCCAGTTCGGTCCTCAGGTCGAAGGCCACCGGCGCGGTCGCCTCTGTCCCTCCGCGCGTTGCATCCTCCTGTCTATCGGCGCCTGCCTTCCTGTCGGCTTTGGCGCCTCCGGCAGGAGCCTTCGCTGGATCGAAGTCACCTTTGTTGCCAAAGGACTCCACCCTTCCATCGATGAACCGGACGAACTGGGAGCGGAGGTTGGTTCTCATGGCACCGTAGTGGTCGTAGGCTTCGTATTCGAAGATTTCAGAATGGTCGGCCGTCATCACCCTGGTCGGGTTGCCCACCTGGCCGATCACCTGCGCCTTGGTCATCCCGGTCCTGATCCTGGAAAAATCTATGTCGGGCTTGGTGCACCCGAGAAGGGCCAGGACTGGCACTGCGAGGAGAAGTGGCGCTGAGCATTGCCTCATGGTTCAACCTCCGAGTGCCGGCTAGAAAGGACCTTCCGCAGCGGATCACCCTGACCCGGGGTTCGGTCCTGCCGAACTCAGAGAATAGCCGCAAGCGCCTAGATGGATGATAGCCGCCCCATCGACCCTCCCGTTTGACGCTGCCCCAGCAGCGCCCAACGGGGGGTCGCGCGGCGCTTCAGCGCCCGGTCCTGACCTCGACCCACGCCTGCCTGATAGCCACCCCATCGACCCTCCCGTTTGACGCTGCTCCAGCAGCGCCCAACGGGGGGTCGCGCGGCGCTTCAGCGCCCGGTCCTGACCTCGACCCATGCCTGCCTGATAGCCACCCCATCGACCCTCCCGTTTGACGCTGCTCCAGCAGCGCCCAACGGGGGGTCGCGCGGCGCTTCAGCGCCGCGGGGGTGGCTCCTGCAGGTTCGCCAGGAACTCGTCGTTGGTCTTGGTCTTCCCCAGCCGGTCCACCAGGAGTTCCATGCTCTCGCTGGGACCGCTGGCGCTGAGGATCTTCCGCAGCACCCAGATCTTGGCGAGCTTGGCCGGCTCGATGAGCAGGTCCTCCTTGCGGGTCCCGGATTTCTGGATGTCCATGGCCGGGAAGATGCGCTTGTCGCTGAGCTTGCGGTCCAGGACGATCTCGCTGTTGCCGGTGCCCTTGAACTCTTCGAAGATCACGTCGTCCATTCTGGAGCCTGTCTCGATGAGGGCCGTGGCGATGATGGTGAGGCTGCCGCCCGCCTCGATGTTGCGGGCCGCGCCGAAGAACCGCTTCGGCCGTTGAAGCGCGTTGGAGTCCACACCGCCGGAGAGCACCTTGCCGCTGGGGGGGACCACGGTGTTGTATGCGCGGCCCAGACGCGTGATGGAGTCCAGCAGGATGACCACATCCTTCCGGTGCTCCACGAGGCGCTTGGCCTTCTCGATGACCATCTCGGCCACCTGGACGTGGCGGGTGGCGGGCTCGTCGAAGGTGCTGGAGACCACTTCGCCCTTGACGCTGCGCTCCATGTCCGTGACCTCCTCCGGTCGCTCATCGATGAGCAGGACGATGAGGAACACCTCCGGGTGGTTGGCGGTGATGGAGTTGGCGATGTTCTGCAGCAGCACGGTCTTGCCCGTGCGCGGCGGGGCCACGATGAGGGCGCGCTGGCCCTTGCCCAGGGGGGTCATCAGGTCCATGACCCGGGTGCTGAGCTCCTGGGCGTCCCGCTCCATGCGCAGGTGGTATTTCGGGTACAGGGGCACCAGGTCGTCGAAATGCACCCGGTCCTTGGCGGACTCGGGCGGATCGAAATTGACGGCGTCCACCCGCAGCAGGGCAAAGAACTTCTCGCCTTCCTTGGGGGCCCGGATCATGCCGGACAGGGTGTCGCCCGTGCGCAGGTTGAACTTGCGGATCTGGCTGGGCGAGATGTAGATGTCCTCGGGCCCGGCCAGGTAGTTCTGGTCGGGACTGCGCAGGAAGCCGAAACCCTCCGGCAGCACCTCCAGCACGCCCTCGGAGAAGAACTGGCCTTCCCGCTCGGCCTGGGCCTGCAGCACCCGGAACACCAGCTCCTGCTTGCGCATGGCCAGGGGGTTCTCGATCTCCAGGAGCTTCGACAGCTCGGCGAGCTTGCCGATGGAGAGTTCCTTGAGCTCGGACAGGCTCAGGGCGGTCGGGGACGGAGAAGGGGTGGCCATAGGTCGCCTAGGCGGCAGGGTGAGTCAGGATTGGCTCGGGATTGCTGACAGGATAGGTCAGATTTGCGCCTCAGCCAAATCCTTGCGGGCCTCCTGGATGAAGGACCGCGCCCGGGCCACGAAGGCCTTGGGGTCCTCCACGGGGTAGGCGTGGCCGATGCCCGGGACCACCTCGAAGCGGGCGCCCTGGACCCCCTGGGCCGTCTCCAGGCACTTCCAGGGGGGCGTGAGCAGGTCCTCGGCCCCGCTGAGCAGCAGCACCGGCGCCTGGATGCGCCCCAGCCGGTCCCGGATGTCCCAACCCTGGGTCCCGCGGATCTGGTGGAGGTTCCCATGCTGGGGTTTGTCGCCGCCCGTCACGACCTGGTGATAAGCCCGCAGCACCGCGTGCCGGGCCTCCAGGAAGCGGTCCCCCCACAGGAAGGGGGCCACGGCATCGAACTGCATGAGGGGCCCGCCCACCTCGAGGCAGTGGGCCCAATGCTCGGCCTTGAGGCTCAGGGCGAAATCGAAGCGGGGCACGGCGCTGGTGAGCACGGCCCCCGCGAAGGCCTCGGGATGGTCGCTCAGCAGTTCCAGGCTCATGGCGCTGCCGTTGGACAGGCCGAGGAGCCAGGGTTGGACGATGTCCAGGAGCCGGAGCAGCTCCCAGGCCTCGGCCGCCAGGAGGGCCGTGGGATAGGGGCCCTCCAGGGGCGCCTCGGACCGGCCCTGTCCCCGGCTGTCGAAGGTGAGGATGCGGAAGCGGTCGGACAGTCCCGGGAGCACGCCTGCCCACATCGTGGTGTCCGACAGCAGGCCGTTCAGCAGCACCAGCCAGGGCGCGCCGGGCGTCCCCTGCACGCGGTAGTGCAGCCGCAGGCCCGAGGCCAGGGTGGCGAAGGTGGGCGGCGGGCGCACCCCTACCCTCGGAGGTCGGCGGGCGCAAGCTGCCGCTCGAAACGCCAGGCACCGTCCACCCACCGGATGACCGTGCAGCTGGCCTTCTTCACCTCCACGGGGCGCCCCGTGAGGTGGAAGATCAGCTCGCTCAGGAAGGGCTGGTGGCTGACGAGGGCCAGCACGGCGCCCAGGGACGCCTCGGCCACCAGACCGCGCAGCCAGAGGTCCACCTGGGGTGGATGGCCGTCCGGCCGCAGGTCCAGGCGGGTCTCCATGGGGAAGGCGCCCGCCGCCTCCTGGAGGCAGGCCATGGTTTCGGCAGCCCGCCGGTAGGGACTGTTGAACCCCCGCGTGGGGACAAGGCCCCGGGCCACCAGTCCCTTCATCGCCGCCCGCGTCTTCCGCCAGCCTTCGGCCGTCAGCGCCCGGTCTGCGTCCGGCTGCCCTGGCTGTGGGTCTTCAGCGATGCCGTGGCGGATGAGCAGGAGCGTGGACATCCACCGATCTTAACCTCAGCCGCGGCCTTCGCCATTTCTCCTTGTTTTTCAAGGCATTTTGAGAGATACTTGCCGTTTGGGCCCCTCCCGGCTGGCGCTGTCCGCCAACAGAGACTGCCACCTGGCAGCTCGCGCAGGGATAGCCCCGGGAGTGACCAGTGAGTGAAACGACCTTCGCAGCCCTCGGCTGCAGCGAAGCCCTGTTGGCTGCCCTGGCCAAGCGTGGTTTCGAGACCCCCATGCCTGTGCAGGCCCAGACCATCATGCCCGGCCTCGAAGGCCGCGACCTGCTGGTGCAGAGCCGCACCGGTTCCGGCAAGACCCTGGCCTACGGCCTGCCCCTGCTGCAGCGCCTGTCGGAGGCCCGCCACACCCAGGCCCTGATCCTCGCGCCCACCCGGGAACTGGCCCAGCAGGTGGGCGCTGAGCTGCATACGCTCATGCCCAAGCTCCCCATCGCCAACCTCGTGGGGGGCGTGGCCTACCAGCCCCAGCTCAGGTCGCTGCAGATGGGCGCGCCCGTGGTGGTGGGCACCCCCGGCCGCGTCATGGATCACATGAACCGCGGCACCCTGGATCTCAGCCACGTGAGCATGATCGTCCTGGACGAATGCGACGAGATGCTCAACATGGGCTTCCTCGAGGACGTGGAGACCATCCTCGCCAAGGTGCCCGCGGGCCCCCAGACCTACCTGTTCTCCGCCACACTGCCCGCCCCCATCGCCAAGCTGGCCAAGCGCTTCCTCAAGGACCCCGTCCAGATCCAGCTGGCGGAGGCCGGTGAGCATGCCGTCCACGCCGACATCGCCCACACCCCCGTGCTGGCCCCGGACCACCAGCACGTGCGGGCCCTGGTGAACCTGCTGCTGAAGGATCAGCCCAGCTCGGCCCTGATCTTCACCAAGACCAAGGCCCAGACCGAGGAGGTCGCCGAAGAGCTGACGGTGTCGGGCCTGCCCGCGGCCTTCCTCCACGGGGACCTCGCCCAGGCCACGCGGACCCGCATCCTGGGCCAGTTCAAGGACGGCAAGCTGCGCTACCTGGTGGCCACGGACGTGGCCGCGCGGGGCCTGGACATCGAGGGCCTGCCCCTGGTGGTCCACATGGGCATTCCCACCCAGCTGGAGAGCTACATCCACCGCAGCGGCCGCACTGGCCGCGCCGGCGCCAAGGGCACCAGCCTGGCCCTGGTGGGCTGGAAGGAAAGCCGCATCCTGCTGGCCTGGAGCCGCCGGGGCGGCCTCACCCTCGACTGGCGCGCCGTGCCCACTCCTGCGGAGATCCGCGAGGCCCAGGCCACCAAGCTCCTGGACGGCATCCAGGGCTCCGTCAGTGCGGCCCTGCTCCAGCAGGCCTCGCTGATGCTGAAGGACGCAGATCCCGTGCGCCTCGTGGCGGGCCTGCTGGGCCTCGTCCAGGCCGACCAGGCCTCCGGGTTCGACCTGCCCAATGAGCCCGAGAAGAAGGTCAAGTCCCGCTTCGACCTGGCGCGGGAGCGCAAGGATGGCGGCCCCAGGCCGCAGCGGACCTACGCGGAGCGGACCGCCGCCCGGGGCGAAGCCCCCAAGCCGAGTGCCTTCTCCAAGACCCGTCCCGATGGCAGCTTCAAGCCCCGCAGCGAGTTTGACGAAAAGCCACGCCCCTACGTCAAGCCGAAAGCCGGCGCTGCCTCAGCGCCCCCCCGCAAGACCTGGGAGGATAAGCCCGCCACCAAGGACACGCCCCGCCCCTGGAAAGCCGCGCCTTCGAAGGCCTGGAAAAAGAAGTAGGCCGCTCCTTTCCTGCCTCCAGAACGGGCGCCAAGTGGCGCCCGTTCTGGAGCAAGCGTGAACCAAATCACCCGTTCGGATCCGTTGCACTCAGATCCAGAGGCTTGGGTTCCTCCACCACCTTGGGACGTCCCCACATGCGATTCTCGACGGGCTGAGACGGGGCCCGGTCCCGGGCCTCCTTCACCTGTCGGATGGCTTCGGCATCGCTGCCGGACTTGGGCACCGTGCCAGGCTTGAAGGCGAGATGGAGCACGCGGTCCGCCGTGGCCCCGGTAGCCAGGAGGCCGGTGTAGCGGTCGATGTCCGCCCACTCCATGCCGTCGGGCACCTTGAACTCCTCCCGCTCGGTGGTGGGCAGGGCCACCTTCATGAAATCGATCCAGATGGGCAGGGCCACCTTGGCCCCGTCGGCGCCCTTGTAGATGGTCTTCTTCTCGTCGAGCCCCACCCACACCCCGCACACGAGACGGGTGGAGAAGCCCAGGAACCAGGCGTCCGTGTGGTCGTCGGTGGTGCCCGTCTTGCCCGCGATGGGCCAGTCGATTTCCGCCCTCGCCCGCGCCCCCGTCCCGCTGGTCGCCACACCCTGGAGGCACTGGATGAGCTGGAAGGTGCTCATGGGATCCAGCACCTGCTCGGTGGCGGCCCCGCCGTGGGTCTCCAGCACCCGGCCGTAGCGATCCGTCACCTTCTTGATGAAGTAGGGCGCGGGCGCCTGGAGGCCGCCGTTGGCGATGGTGGCGTAGCCCCGCACCATCTCCTTCAGGGTGAAGTCCCCGGACCCCAGCGCCATGCTGGGATAGGGGGGGATGGATCCCGTGATGCCGCACTTGCGGGCGAAGTCGATGACGTTCATGACCCCTGTTTCCTCGAGGGTGCGCACCGCCGGCACGTTGCGGGAGTCCCGCAGGGCCTCCCAGATGGGGATGGGTCCCCAGAAGTCCCGCTCGTAGTTCTTGGGCTCGTAGGGTTTCACGCCGGCCCGCAACGGCTTGAAATCCAGGGTGCCGTCGGGATGGGTGATGGTGAGGTAGTCCACGGTGTCGAGGAAGCGGGTGGGCACGTCCTGGACCATGGTGGCGGGGGTCATGCCGGCCGTGAAGGCGGCGCCGTAGACGAAGGCCTTCATGGTGGAGCCCACCTGGCGTTGGGCCTGGAGGGCGCGGTCGAACTTGGAGCGGTTGAAGTCGTAGCCGCCCACCATGGCCCGGATCTCCCCGGTTCTGGGATCGATGGCCATGAGGTCGCCCTCCACGGAGGGGTCCTGGTCCAGTTCCAGGGTCATGGGCAGGCCGTTGTCCACGGTCTTGATCTCGAAGAGGGGCGCGGCGCCCCGGGGAAGCAGCTTCTGGGGACTCTTGCCGGCCCAGGCGAAGGCGCTTTCCGGCACCTCCAGCTCCACCTTGCCGATGCGGACCTGGGCTTTCCCGCCCTTCCACCCTAGGATCGCACCCCGCACGCTGTCGCCCGCCTCGAAGTAGCGGTTCCAGCCATTCAACTGGGTGGTCTCGGGGTCCGAGACGAACTGCACCGCCTCCTTCCGGAACCCCCGGTGGCGATCCACGGCCTTCAGGCCGGCGCGCACCGCGTTGTTGGCCGCTTCCTGCCAGTAGCTGTCCACGGTGGTCGTGACTTCCAGGCCCCCGTTCAGGACCTGCTCCCGGCCGTACTTCTCGTAGAGGTACTTCCGCACCTCCTCCACCACGTAGGGCGCCACGGCCTCCTCGCGGGCGTTCTCCCGGGCCAGGCGGATGGGCTTCTCGATGAGCTGGCTGGCCTCGGCGGCCTTCAGGTAGTCCACCTTCGCCATGCGGATGAGCACGTGGTTGCGCCGGGTCTTGGCGGCGGCGCGGGCCTTGGGATCGGGATTGTAGGGGTTGTACCAGTTCGGATTCTGGACGAGGCCGGCCAGCAGCGCGCATTCCTCCACATTGAGCTGGGGCGCGCTCTTGCCGAAGTAGAACTCGGCGGCGGCCTCGATGCCGTAGCGCCCGCCGCCGAAGTAGACCTCGTTGGCGTACATCTCCATGATCTGCTTCTTGGAGTAGGCCTTCTCCAGCTTGCGGGCGAGGATGATCTCCTTCAGCTTGCGGTCCAGGCGCTTCTGCCGCTTGGCCGTGACGGTGCGGATGAGCTGCATGGTGAGCGTGGAGGCCCCTTCCCGCCTGCGGCCCAGGCTCGTGACGAAGTTCCAGCCGGAGCGGGCGATGCCCCAGGCCGACACCCCGCCGTGCTCCCAGAAATCCGTGTCCTCCGTGGCCACCAGCGCGTTGACGAAGGCCTTGGGGATGTCGCCGTAGGGGATCACCACCCGGTGCTCCTCGGCGAAGATGCCGATGACGTTCCCATTCTGGTCCAGCACCTTGGTGATGGTCTTCGGCACCCGCAGGGCGAACAGGGTGAGGAAGCTGTCCGCGTCCCGGGACAGGATCGACCAGGACACCGCGAGGGTGCCGCCCCCCAGGGCCGTCAGGGCCACGAAGGCCCAGAAGAAGCGCCGGAACCAGCGTCGGGCGGGCGAGGAGGGGGAGGCCAGCTTGGAAACCATGGGGTCCAGGATACCGGCAGGAGCCGGCCCCGGGATTCGAATGCCCCGCGTTCCAATTACCCGGGCGGCCCTATACAGTGGTCACATGCCCCAGCACCTGATCCTCGTCGCCAAGGTCAAATCGCCGCACCTGGTGGCCACCCTCCGGGAAGTCATGCCGCGGCTCCTGGACCTGGGCTGGGTCGTCACGGGGGAGCCCGGGCTCGAGGAGGCCTGGCTGCAGGCCGGCCTCGACCCGTCCCAACTGGAGATCGACCTGAACCTGGGCACGACCCGGGAACCGGCGGACCTCTGCCTGGTGCTGGGGGGCGATGGGACCCTGCTCTACGCGGCCCGCCGGGTGGGCCTGCGCGGCACGCCGATCCTGGGGATCAACCTGGGCTCCCTGGGCTTCCTCACGGCCCATCCCGTGTCCGGCGCCCGCGGGGCCATCGAGGACTTCCTCGCCGGGGCGCTTCTCACAGATGTGCGCACCATGCTGGAGGTGGAACTCTGGCGCCAGGGTTTCCTCTTGACCCGGCAGGCGGTGCTGAACGATGCGGTCGTCGCCAAGGGCGCCCTGGCCCGCATCATGGACATGCGCCTCCGGGTCGGCGACCAGGACGCGGGTCCCATGAAGGCAGACGGCCTCATCGTGGCCACGCCGACGGGATCCACGGCCTACTCCCTGTCCGCCGGGGGCCCGATCCTGCACCCAAGCCTGGAGGCCTTCGTCATCGCGCCCATCTGTCCGCACACCCTGACACTGCGGCCCTCGGTGGTACCCGCCGACCGCCCCATCACCATCACGGTGGTGGACGCCGAGGACGCCCACCTCACGCTGGACGGCCAGGTGGGCCATCGGGTGCTGCCCGGGGATGCGGTGAAGCTCTACCAGGCCCGGACCCGGATCACCCTGCTGCAGCAGCCGGGCCTGGACTTCTTCTCCCTCCTGCAGCAGAAGCTGCACTGGGGAGACCGGTAGATCCGCACAGCCTGCACAGACCGCCGGCCCGGGAGCCCGATCCCGCCCTATTGGTCGGCGGTGGTCTGCGTCATTCCCCGCTTGTGATACAAGGCACAGGGGGGCAGAACGACACTTCGGGACAGGTTAGGACGTGCATCTAAGCCAGGAGGCCCCATGGCCCTCAAAGAACGACCGAAACCCTTTCTGCTGCCTGAGTACTGCAAGGGCTGTGGCCGGTGCCTGGACGCCTGCGCCAAGGACTGCATCACCCTCAGCGATCAGATCAACTCCCTGACGGGGTTGGTCCCGGTGGAACTGGATCTGACCAACTGCAATGCCTGTGGCCTGTGCATGGACGCCTGCCCCGAGCCCTACGGCCTGCGCCCCGCCCACGAGGGCGAGATCCAGGACTTCGAACTGGAGGACCCGGCCAAGCTCTTCGGCGTGAAGCCCAGCGAGGCGCCGGTCCCCGTGGACCTGCCCTCGGAGGTGCTGCCCCTGCCCCGCACGGAGCCCCTGGTCATCAAGGGCACCTACGCCTCGGCCATCGGCGCCCTCCTGGCGGGCTGCCGGCACGTCTACGGCTACCCCATCACGCCCTCGACCGAGGGGGCCGAGCTGATGGCGAAGTTCCTGCCCAAGCTGGACGGCACCTTCCTCCAGGCGGTCAGCGAAGTGGCCGCCGTGAACATGATGTACGGCACCGCGGGGGCGGGGCTCCCCACCATGACCTTCACCTCCTCGCCGGGCTTCAGCCTGATGCTGGAGGGCGTGTCCTACATGATCGGCTCGGAACTGCCCGGAGTCTTCGTGGACGTCATGCGCGGCGGACCGGGCCTCGGCAACATCGCCCCCGAACAGTCCGACATCAAGCTGGCCTGCCACGGCCTCGGTCACGGCAACACCCACGCGATCACCCTGGCGCCCTCCACGCCCCAGGAGATGCTGGACCTCACCATGCTGGCCTTCGAGCTCAGCTTCAAGTACCGCAACCCGGTGGTCCTCCTCAGCGACGGCTACCTGGGCCAGATGACCGGCAAGGTGCAGCTGCCCGAGGCCATGATCAAGCCCGGCATCCCCAAGTGGGCGGTCTACGGCGATGCGATGCACCGCGGGAACCTCATCTCCTCGATCTTCCTCACGGAGAGCGACCTCGAGGCACACAACGTCCACCTGAACGCCAAGTACGAGGCCATGAAGACCGAGGCCCGGGCCGAGAGCTTCCTCTGCGACGACGCCGAAGTGGTCCTCATCGCCTGCAACACCCCGGCCCGCACCACCAAGGGCGCGGTGCAGGACCTCCGCCACCAGGGCATCAAGGCGGGCCTCTTCCGGCCCATCACCCTCTGGCCCTTCCCGGTGGAGGCGCTGAAGGCCGCCATCCATGGCGCCGACCGGATCGTGGTGGTCGAAGCCAGCGCCGGCCAGCTGGAAGACGAAGTGCGCCTGGCCCTCAGCAAGGCCGGCATCCGGTCATTCCCCGAACTCGAGTCCGTCCGCCGCATGGGCGGGGTGCTGCCCCAGCAGAGCGAGATCATGGCCCAGGTGCTGGGAAAGAAGGAGGTTCGCGCATGAGCAAGTCCAGCGTCATCTACGACAAGTTCGAGCGCCACTCCCACGCCGAAGGACTGAAGGGGCATGCCACCCACTACTGCCCGGGCTGCGGCCACGGCCTGGCCCACAAGTTCCTGGCGGAGGCCATCGACAACCTGGGCATCCAGGACCGCACCGTGGCCATCAGTCCCGTGGGCTGCTCCGTGTTCCTCTACTACTACTTCGACGTGGGCAACAGCCAGGCCGCCCACGGCCGAGCCCCCGTGGTCGCCCTCGGCCACAAGTTCGCCAACCCCGAGAGCGTGGTCATCAGCTACCAGGGCGACGGCGACCTGGCCTCCATCGGCCTCGCGGAGACCATCGCCACGGCCCAGCTGGGCGCCCCCATCACCGTGGTCTTCATCAACAACGCCATCTACGGCATGACCGGGGGCCAGATGGCCCCCACCACCCTGATGGGCCAATCCAGCTCCACCAGCCCCTCGGGGCGCAACGAGTACATGGGCCAGCCCATGAAGATGGCCGAGATCATCGCGGGCCTCGACGGTCCCATCTATGTCGAGCGCGTGGCCCTCTACGACGCCAAGCAGCGCATCAAGGCCAAGAAGGCCATCCAGAAGGCCGTCCAGCTCCAGGTGGAGGGCCGCGGCTATTCCTTCATCGAGGTGCTGGCCGAGTGCCCCACCCACCTGAAGATGACGCCCGAGGAAACGGAGAAGTGGGTCAAGGAATGCATGGAGCCCGTATACCCCCTCGGGGTGAAGAAGGACCTCACGGTGGATCCCTGGTTCAAGCGGAACCCGCCCTGCTTCAAGGGCGAGAAGATCCTCAGCCTGGCCGGCGCCACCTCTGAGCACCCCGTCCGCCACTGCGAGGGCTTCCCCACCCATCTCGCACCCCATGACATCTCGCTCAAGCTCGCCGGTTCCGGCGGCGACGGGGCCCAGACGGCGGCCATGCTCATCGCCCGGGCGGCCATCAACGAGGGCTTCGACGCCACCCACATCCCCAGCTACGGCCCCGAGAGCCGGGGCGGCACTTCCTATGCCGATGTGCATGTGGCCGAGGATGAAGTTCTCAACCCCGGCTCGCCGGATCCGCAGGTGCTCATCGCCTTCAACGCCCCCAGCCTCGCCAAGTTCGGCCCCGCGGTCCGCAAGGGCGGCACCGTCATCTACGACAGCTCCGTGGTCTCCGAGGCCCCCGAGCTGGATCCGAGCATCAAGGTCTTCCCGGTGCCCTTCACGGGCATCGCCACGGACCTGGGCAAGGCCGTGGTGAAGAACATCGTGGCCCTGGGCGCCCTCCAGGCGGCCACGGGCATCTTCCCCAGGGAGACCATGCTCACGGCCATCCGCGTGGCCCTGAAGGACAAGTGCGCCCTCATCCCCCTCAACGAGGAGGCCTTCGCCTGGGGCATCAAGTCCGTGGAAGCGCTCGGCGGCAACTGATCCACCCCGGAGGCAGCCATGGCGGAACCCACCATTCAGACCACCCTCAGCGCGGAGGAATGGAAGCTGGTCATGGCCCTCCGGGAGATTCCCGACAGCCCCCTCCGCGTCAAGGTATCGGGCCTGCTGGCCGAACTGATGCGCTTCGTCCAGCAGCCCCGCTGCCAGGGGATGCAGGGCGACGGCTTCCCCTGCAGCACCCCCAGCACCAGCTGTGAAGAGTGCCAGCAGATGCTGGACGTCCTCGACGCGCTGGCGGCGCGGGTGCCGGCCCAGGGCTAGGGCCCTGAACGATGCAAAAATAGAGCGGGCTGAGCCTCCTTCCGATAGCAGGGTTAGGTTCCCCGGAGGAGGCATGGCCTTGATGGATTCGGACGCGCGGCATCCCTTGGGGCACCCAAAGATTGATGAACAGCACCGGACCCTCCTGGATACGGTCGACCGGCTCCGCGCAGCCGTGATGCTGGGCCAGGATCGCAGCGAGCTCGCGGGGCTGGTGGCCTTCCTGAAGGACCACGTGGAGAGCCACATCCTCTACGAGGAGACGCTGTTCCGGCTCCTGGAGCAGCTGGCCAGCACCGACCTGCTGACCAGTGCCTGGAACCGGCGCCATTTCGACCAGGCCGTGGAGGGCGAAGTGCATCGCTCCAGCCGGTATGGACATCCCATGACCCTCATCATGCTGGACATCGACCACTTCAAGCGGGTCAACGACACCTTCGGCCATCCCGCCGGGGACCAGGTCATCCGCGAGGTCGCCAACCGCATCCGGTCCGCCATCCGGCTCTCGGATTCCCTGACCCGTTGGGGCGGCGAGGAATTCCTCATCCTCATGCCCAACACCAGCCTGTCCAGCGCCACCGTGCTGGCGGAGCGCATCCGGGAGAGCGTCGCCTCGAAGGAATTCGAGGGGATCGGCCCGATCACGGTCAGCCTCGGCCTCGCGGAGTACCTGTCCTCGGAGTCCCGGGAGGCCTGGCTGGACCGCGCGGACCGGGCCATGTACCGCGCCAAGGACCAGGGGCGCAACCGGGTCGAGGTCGACCTCAACCGAAGCGGTGGCCAGTGGACTCCCGAGCACCTGGAGGGGAATTTCCTGAAACTGGTCTGGAGCCCGGCCTTCTGCTGCGGGAACGCCCTTGTCGATGCCCAGCATGAGCATCTGTTCCAGCTGGCCAACGAACTCCTCGACGCCCTCCTCTCGAACCGTCCCGCCGATGAAAGCGCCGGACTCATCCAGACCCTCCTGTCGGCGGTGGTCCAGCACTTCCACGATGAGGAAGCGATCCTCGCGGAGCGGGGCTTCCCGGGCCTCAAGGACCATGCGAAGAAGCATGCGGAACTGGTGGAACAGGCTCTGGGCCTGGAACGGGCCTTCCAGGCCGGGGCCCTCTCCATCGGCGGCCTCTTCCAGTTCCTGGCCCACGATGTGGTCGTCCTGCACATGCTCAAGGCGGACCGGGAGTTCTTCCCACTCATGGCAGGTTCCTGATCGCTACACCCGCGGCTCCATGAGGGGCTTGTTCGGCACTCTAAAGCCCGCCGCGCAGGTTCGCGATGGTGCGCAGCCCCTCCTCGGCGGGCCGGAGGAGCGCCACCAGGCGCCCCCCATGCAGGGCCCGCAGGGGCGCGCCGGGATCAGGGAAGCCCTCGGGCAGGGCCCAGGTAGCGGGCCGGGTCTCGCCCACCGGAATGGTCCGGCCATGGCCCAGGTGCTCGGCCTCCTCGTCGCTGAGCAGCCGCGAGGGACACCAGGGCAGCAGGTCTGTGCCGGTCAGGAGGCCCTCCTGGCCGCTCCCCGGGTCGGACCAGGGGCCGATCCCCGTGCGGCGCAGCCCGCTGAGGTGGGCGCCGCAGCCGAGGGTGCGGCCCAGGTCCCGGGCCAGGCTGCGGACGTAGAAGCCGCCCCGGCAGGTGAGTTCCAGGGTGCTGCGCCGGGGCAGGTCGTGGGCGAGCCAGCGGGCCGAGAGCAGGAAGACTCGGCAGGGCTTCATCACCACCACCTCGCCCCGGTGGGCCTTCCTGTAGGCGGCCTCGCCATCGATTTTCTTGGCGCTGGTGGCCGGGGGGACCTGGTCGGTCCAGCCCAGGAAGGGGGCCAGGGCGGCGTCCAGGGCTTCCGGGGTGAGCTGAGTCGCCTCGGCCTCCGTGGTCGGCCGCCCGTGGAGGTCGCAGGTATCGGTCTCCACGCCCCAGGCCACCTCGGCCAGGTAGGTCTTGGGCAGGGGATGCATCAGCTCCATGAGGCGGGTGGCCTGGCCCGCCAGCACCAGCAGGAGGCCGTCCGCGAAGGGATCCAGGGTGCCGCCATGGCCCAGGGCAAGTTTCTTCTGGCCCGCCTCGAAGGCCCTGTGCTTGAACCCGCGGATCACGTCAAAGCTGCTCTGCCCCACGGTCTTGTGGACGAGGTGGATGCCGGGTTCGATCATTCAACCTTCCGGTTCCGGTTCCGCGGGCCGCGTCGCCCGCTCTTTCTCGATCTCCGACAGCAGCGTCTCCAGGTGGTTGCCGTCCTCGAGCGTGCCATCGGGGAAGAACCGCAGCTCGGGCACCCGTTTCATCTTGAGGCGCGCGGCCAGCTGGCTGCGGAGGAACCCCGTCGCGCGGCCCAGGGCCTTGCGGGTGAAGCCGTTCTGGGCCTCCTGGTCCCCGCCGTTGGCGGGCAGCACCGTGAAATAGACCCTGGCCACGCTGCGGTCCGGGGAAAGCCGGACGGCCGTGAGCGTCACGAAGCCCAGCTCCGGGTCCCGGAGCTCGCGCTGGACCAGCGTCGATAGGAGGAAGTGGACCTGGTCTTCGAGGCGCTCGGGGCGTTGCATGGGATTCCTTTGCAGGCTCCATTCTACCCGAGGTGGCCGGTCGACTCCTTCATGGAGCCGGCCCCGGCCTGCGGGTACCCTGGGGTTTTGAGAAGGCCCAGCCTTGGCCGAGTGGTTCGAATCGTGGTTTGACGAGGATTATGCCCTTCTCTACTCCCACCGGGACGAGGAGGAGGCCCGCGTGGCCATGGAACGCGCCCTGCGGGTGGCGCCGGAACTGGCCACGGGTCCCGTGCTCGACCTGGCCTGCGGGGTGGGACGGCACCTGGAGATCCTGCGGCGGGCGAATCCCCTGGCCTTCGGCATGGACCTGTCCAGGACGCTGCTGGGCATGGCCCCCAGCGGCCTGCGCCCCTGGCTCCTCCGGGCGGACATGCGCCGGCTGCCCCTGAAGGCCGGCACCCTCCATGGCATCTGCCTCTGGTTCACCCCCTTCGGCTACTTTTCGGATGACGAGAATCGGGAGCTGATGCTGCAACTGGGAGGCCTGCTCAAGCACCAGGGGGTGCTCGTGATGGACTACCTGAACGCCGACCTGGTGGCCCGGACCCTGGTCCCCGAGGACACCGTGGAGTGGGGCGAGGTGAGGGCCCAGAGCCGCCGCGCCATTGAGGGCGATCGCCTCGTGAAGCGCATGGTCCTCACCCACCTGGACTCGGGGGAGCAGCGGGACGTGCTGGAGAGCGTGCGCCTCTACCCGCCCCGGGAGCTGCAGGAGATGGCGGTCCGGGCAGGCCTTCGCCTCCGCCGGGTCATGGGCACCTACTCCGGTGAAGGTTTCTCCGTGGACAGCCCCCGCTGGATCGGCATCTTCGAGAAGGCCTGGTGAAGCGGCCGATGGATCTATGGCCGCCGTTCCGTCAAAATGAAACGTTTGCCTCATCCAAGGAGCAGCCATGGGCTTCCAGTCGGTGCGAGATCTCGATGTGAAGGGCCATCGGGTCTTCCTTCGGGCGGACCTGAACGTGCCGTTGAAGGATGGCCGCATCACGGACGACACCCGCGTCCGCGAGACCCTGCCCACGCTGAAATGCCTCCTGGATGGCGGCGCTTCCGTGGTACTCGCCTCCCACCTGGGACGGCCCGAGGGCAAGGGCTTCGAGGCGGCCTACAGCGCCGCGCCAGTGGCCGCCTGGCTGAGCAGCCAGGGCTTCGACTGCCGCCTGGCCAGCTACGTGAACGGAGCGGCAGTCTCCGCCGAGGCGGCGGCCCTGCAGCCCGGGCAGGTGCTCCTGCTGGAGAATCTCCGCTTCGAGAAGGGCGAGACCAAGAACGGGGCGGATTTCGCCGCCAGCCTGGCGGGCCTGGCCGACACCTACGTGAACGACGCCTTCGGCTCCGCCCACCGGGCCCATGCCTCCGTCAGCGGCATGGTGGCCCATTTCCCGAAGGACCGGGTGGCCGCGGGCTTCCTCATGGAGAAGGAGCTGAAGGCCCTCGGGAAGGTCACCGACAACCCCGAAAAACCCCTGGTGGTGATCTTCGGGGGCGCGAAGGTGAGCGACAAGATCGAGCTGATCCAGAACTTCCTAGGCAAGGCCGACGCCATCCTCATCGGCGGGGCCATGAGCTACACCTTCCTGAAGGCCCAGGGCTTCGAGATCGGCAAGAGCCTATGCGAGGTGGACAAGCTGGAGATGTCCCTGGACCTGCTCAGGCAGGCCCAGGCCAAGGGCACCCGCCTGCTGCTGCCCCTGGACCACCTGGCCGCCACGGAGTTCAAGGAGGACGCCGCCTGCGCCATCACGGTCGACCAGAACATCCCGGCGGACCGCATGGCCCTGGACATCGGGCCCGAGACGGTCGCCGCCTACGCCACCGAGATCCGCGCGGCCAGGACCCTGCTCTGGAACGGCCCCATGGGCGTCTTCGAGATGGCCCCCTTCGCCAGCGGAACCCTGACCATGGCCGATGAACTGGCCGAGGCCGCGGACCGGGGCGCCTTCGTGCTCGTGGGTGGCGGCGACAGCGTGGCCGCCGTCAACAAGGCCGGGGTCGCCGCCCGCATGAGCCATGTCTCCACGGGCGGTGGCGCCAGCCTGGAATTCCTCAGTGGTCTCGAACTCCCGGGCGTCGCCGCCCTCAGCTAGAACACCTAACAGAACCCGACGATGCCGCGATGATGCCAGGCGAGATGCACCGCCAGGAAGGGCCCGCAGGGCAACGTGGTTCGTTGTTCAAGGGACCTGACGCCGCGGGGCGCTCGCCTGGCATCATCCCTTCGGGCGAGGGGTGGCGGGCGTCGCGACGCTTCGTCACACTCGTCTCGCGTAGTGCCTGCTACGCTTAACTCGCGTTCCTTGCTTCGCTCGCCCGGCACCCCTCGCGCGGCGACGTGGGGTTTTGCTAGGTGTTCTTTGTGAGGTTGCCCATGCATTACGTCGTTGCCAACTGGAAGATGAACCTGGCCGCCGAGGAGGCGAGGGCCTTCTGCGAGGACCTGCTCGGGCGGTGCACTCCCGGGGCAGGCACCGAAGTGGGGATCGCCCCGCCCTTCACCCTGCTGCACCTGGTGAGCGACTTGGTCCGGCCCCTGGGCCTGCAGGTCTTCGGGCAGAACGGGCATGCGGAAGCCAAGGGCGCCTTCACGGGGGAGATCTCCATGCCCCAGCTGCGCGACGCCGGCTGCTCCGGCGTGCTCCTGGGCCACAGCGAGCGGCGGCAGTTCTTCGGCGAGACGGATGCGGCCCTGGCGAAGAAGGTCAAGGCCGCCTGGCAGTGGGACCTGCTGCCCCTGCTCTGCATCGGCGAGACCCTGGCCCAGCGGGATGCCGGCCAGACCCTGGACGTGCTCCGGCAGCAGCTGTCCATCCTCACCGAGACCGGGCCGGGCCCCCTCTGGGTGGCCTACGAGCCCGTCTGGGCCATCGGGACAGGCCGCCGCGCCGAGGCCGCCCAGGTGCTCGAAGCCCATGCCTTCATTCGCGGCGAGCTGGACCGCCACATGGCGGGCACCGACTACCAGGTGCCCATCCTCTACGGCGGCAGTGTCACACCCGAGAGCTTCCCCGAGCTGCTCACCCTCCCCGAGGTCGCCGGCGGCCTGGTGGGCGGCGCCAGCCTCGATCCCCGGAAGTTCGCGGAACTGGTGAAGCAGGCGGGCTAGTCTCTCGTGGCATAGCCAAAAATGAAGCATTTGCCACAGATGAACACGGATGGACTCAGGTGAAGGTCATTCAACATGATCTGTGTTCATCTGAGTTCATCTGCGACAGAAACGCCTTTACTCATGACTGGTGAAGATCCCAGCTACCTCCGAGGCCAGCCAGGCCAGACCGGAAACGCCCAGCCAGTGGGGACCTGGGTTCACCTGTTGGCTGAATTCGTAGGAGGAGGCTGGATGCTCGGGGATCTGCACCGCGGCCCTCTTAGCCTCCTTCAGTTCTTCGATCTCCAGTTCCCGGGCGCGGTCGAGACCTCCTTCTGAAATGAAGGCCAGCACCCGGCGCAGCTCGTCCCGGTCGAACCAGAGGCCATGCTCCTTGCAGACATCCAGCACCACGCCGGAGCGCCGGCCGTAGTTCACGCGGTTCATGCGCTGCCGGCAGGCGGGACAGGGGCGGTACTGGACCACCTCCAGGGAGAGCAAGGGCGGCGCCGTGGGCGCCGTCAGCGCGCCGAGCACGGCGCCCTGACGTTCCCGGCTGGCCCCGAGCTGCTCGAAGACGGCGCGGTCCAGCCAGAGCCCCCCGCAGGCGGGGCATTCCTGTACGTCCAGATCACCCACCCTGGTCGCGGTCAGGGGCTTGGTGCAGGCAGGACAGGGGCCGCCCGCCGAAGGAGTCCCCTGGCAAGGCCTCAGTGCCGCACCGCAGCCCGGGCAGTGACTGGCCGAAAGGGGAGCCAGGGCAAAGCAGGCGGGACAGGCCACGGTGGCCAGCTGGGCCTGGCAGTAGGGGCACTGCAGTGCGTCGGGGGGTACCGAGGCGCCGCACCCGGAACAGTGGAGGGCGCGGGCCTCCATCAGGAGCGGGGCGGCGGTGGTGGTGGCGGTGGGTTGGGTGAAGGCGGGGCCGGCGGTTGGGCCGGCGCGGGCGGTTGCGGATTGACAGGTGGTGGCGGGGGCGGCAGTGGCTGCGTCGGCGGCGGGGGAGGCGGGTTCGCGGGTGGCGGGGGCGGCGGATTCGTGGGTGGCGGCACAGGAGGCTCCGCTGGAGTCGGCGTGGGACCATCGCCCCGACCCGGGCCAGGCTCCCCATAGAACCGCTGCTCGCTGTATCGCGTCAGCTGGAAATAGGAAGACAGTTTCTGTACGACCACCCGGGCGAAGCCCTTGGCCTCCTCCTCCCGGATGCGGCCGTCGTCATCCCGGTAGCCGCGCGGAAGGGGATCCATGGCCTCCACCACCTCCCTGGGCTCGATGGAATCGACCCACAGCGGCTCCGGGTTCCCGGGCTGGACGAGCCGCACCTCGGCCCGCACCGCCTGGGGCACATAGCCGAGGCGATGCTGCACGCGCTCCTGGTGCGCCGCCACGCTGCCGCCCACCCAGAGGCCCCAGAACAGGCCATCCACGACCCCCCAGCCCCGGTTGCCCGAGGCGGCGCTGAGGGCCCCCACGGTGACGCCGGTGGCTACGCCGACGGCCGCTGGGCTGGGGGAGCCTGGACCGGGTGCAAGCTCCCGGATGTCCACCTGCAGCTCCGCGGCGCCCACCGGGGGCATCACCCCTTCGGGCACCACCATCAGGCGCGTGGAGAGCCTGGCCCGCAGGGCGGAGGCGTACTCCTTCTGGAATGCCACGTGATCCGCAAGGCGCTCGGGCAGGGTCACGGTGACCCGGACCGGGGCGGGCCGCTGGCGGAAGGCCTCCACTTCGGGGCGGAGGCAGCCGAGGCCGAGCAGGAGTGTTGGAACGAACAACCAGGGAGCGAGCCTCATGGGAGACCTCCATGCCTAGTGTGCGACTGAGGGCGCGAAGGTGTCCAGGTTCCAGCCTCCGCCTCCCGATAGAATGACCCCGAGGTCGCCTCATGCTCATCCTGATGGAATCCCACGCCACACCGGACCAGGTGCGGGAGGTCCTGTCCCTGCTGGAAGGCGCGGGTATCCGCTGCCAGGTGAACGAGGCACCGGAATCCCTGAGCATCGTGGCGCCGAATGCTTCCAAGGTCCTGAAGGCCGACCGCATCGAGCCCATGGCCGGCGTGCGCCGGGTGGTGCCCATCACCAGTCCCTACAAGCTGGCCAGCGCCGACGCCGTGACGGGACGGACCATCGTGGACGTGCGGGGCGTGCGGATCGGCGGCCCGGAGCTGGCGCTGGTGGGTGGGCCCTGCGGCGTGGAGAGCCGCGAGCAGCTCTTCACCGTGGCGCGCTACGTGGCCGAGGCCGGCGTGAAGCTGCTGCGGGCGGGGGCCTACAAGCCGCGCACCAGCCCCTATGCGTTCCAGGGCCTCGGGCCCGAAGGCCTGCGCCTGCTGGAGGAGGTCCGCTCGGAATTCGACCTCGGCATCGTCACCGAGGCCACGGAAGTCGAGACCTTCGATGCGGTGGAACAGAGCGCCGACATGGTGCAGATCGGCGCCCGCAACATGCAGAATTTCGCCCTCCTGCGCCGGGCCGGCCGCTGCGAGAAGCCGGTCCTGCTCAAGCGCGGCCCCTCGGCCACCCTCGAGGAGTGGCTCTACGCGGCAGAATACGTGCTGGGCGAGGGCAACCGCCAGGTGGTGCTCTGCGAGCGGGGCATCCGCACCTGGTCCGATCATGCCCGCAACACTCTGGACGTCAGCGTGGTGCCCGCGGCCAAGGCCCTCACCCACCTGCCGGTGATGGTGGACCCCAGCCATGCCACGGGGCGCCGCGACCTGGTGATCCCCTGCGGCCTGGCGGGCGTGGCCGCGGGTGCCGATGGCCTCCTGGTGGAGACCCACTGCCACCCCGAAAAGGCCCTCAGTGACGGCCCCCAGGCCCTGCTGCCCTCGGATTTCATCCGCCTGGTGGCACAGGCCGGAGCCGTTCACCGGGCCCTCCAGGCCCCCAGCCTCACTGGGCTCTGGATGTAGGGCCCGGGCTCTGCCACACTAGGTGGTTGGAGTTTCCATGAACGGCCTCGCCCTCACGCTTCTCATCGTCTTCGGCATCCTCCTCATCGGGACGATCCTGTTGCAGCCCGGCACCAAGGGCGGCCTCGGGGCGTCCTTCGGGGGGGGCGGCGCCAATTCCGCCTTCGGTGCCCAGGGCGCCACCCCCTTCCTGTCCAAGACCACCTACTGGCTGGCCGGCGGCTTCCTGGCCACGACCCTGTTCATCGAAGTCCTCATCATCCGCGAAAGCCGTTCCGTCCTCGACAAGACGCCGGACAAGCCGGTCGCCACCGCGCCCGCCACGCCCGCCCCGGCCCCTGTGCAAGTCCCCGCCGCTCCCGCGAAGAAGTAGCTTCGCGAAACCGGTCATTGACTGCATCTGCGCTTTGAGCGACACTTGACCTTCCACGTTGCCCGCGTGGTGAAATTGGTAGACACGCCATCTTGAGGGGGTGGTGGCCACAAGCCGTAGCAGTTCGAGTCTGCTCGCGGGCACCAAGTCGAGAGCGCCGGAAACGGCGCTCTTTTGCTGTCGGCTCCCAGCGGTCAATTCAGCAGGGCTTTTGTATCCTGGGCGAGAAGACGGCGGGCGGCGGCCCTGATATCGGCGGGCGGAAGGCTGCTCCACCAGGCGGGTGCCCCGGCCTGGTGCTGCCCCAGGACTTGGGACAGTCCCTCCATCAGGCGCCGGTTGGCGAAGGCGTGGGGCTGGTCCCGGCTGGAGGATTGGTTGGCTTGGAATCCAGCCAGCAGGGCGGCGAGGGTCTGATCGGCCAGGGCGACCTCGACCAGCTTCGCCCGGTATTCCAGTTCCGGCTGCTTCAGCCCCGGATGTAGGCGGTTGTCGCGGAAGTGCTGGCCCTCATGGGCAAGGTAGCTGATCCGGAAGGATTCGGAGCCCAAGTCGTAGGCCTGGGCGACGCAGTACAGCCGGTCCGGCCGGGTCCAGCCTCCCGTATGGAACTGATCGAGGGTGGCGTACCCCAACCAGCCCAGGCTTGCGAAGTCCGAGAGCAGGACCACGGTGACCTGCTCCCGCCCATCCGGGAGGTCCACGTCGAATTTGGACTCGGTCTGCCCCCTCCATAACAGCAGTTCCCGAAAGGGGCTCGTCACGCCCAGGAGCCCATGGCAACCATGGCGTTCCAGTTCGGCCAGGAGCGGCGCTTCCAGTGCGTCGAGGTCCGGGTGAGCCTTGGCTTCGAGCCGGTGGTCCAGCAGCTTCGTCAGGGTCATCGCCAGGGCGCTTTCCGCAAGCGCTGGGGGTTGTTCGCGGAGCATGAGCTGCTTCCAGTAGGTGCGGTAGGCCACCAGTACCTGAACGGTCCAGGCGTCGAGGCCGGCGGGCACGGGATCCGCCTCACTCCCGGTGAAGCGGGCGAGGATGCCATCCCGAAGGCGCCGTGGCCCTGCCCCCATCGAAGCGGCAGGAAGCGCCCTCAGAAGGGGCAGGGCACTTTGGAGGTCCCCCTGGAGCAGACAGGCCATGCCCCGGTTGAAATCCTCACTGGCGGCCACGGCGGCTGGACGGGGCGTCCCCTGGGGGGCCGCAGGCCGGTGGGTCATGCACCCATTGGACACCAGGACCAGGGCCACGGCGGTCCCGCTAAGCACTGCCTGAAACCGGTTCATGCGCGAGCCCCCCGTTGCTGGACGAATGGAACCACGAATTCCCAGAGGCACCATTTTACGTCCCGCACCTGCTCCGACCAAGCCGACCCATCCCGTCCTCCGGCGTGATCGATCCGGGCCGACCTGATAGCGTCGAGACATGCCCTGGCCCGCCTCTGCCGATCTCCTGGCACCCCTCTCCTCCTGGTTCGACCGGGTGCGGCGGGACCTGCCCTGGCGGGCCTCGGACCTCGATGCGCCGCATCCGGATCCCTACGCCGTGCTGGTCTCGGAGCTGATGCTCCAGCAGACCCAGGTGGCCACGGTGGTGCCCTATTTCACGCGCTGGCTGGCCGAGTTCCCGGATCCCTTCAGTCTCGCCTCGGCCAGCGAGGACGCCATCCACAAGGCCTGGGAGGGGCTGGGCTACTACCGCCGGGCGCGCTTCCTGAGGGCGGCGGCCGGCTCCGTGGCCGCGGAAGGCTGGCCCGGCGACCTCGCGGGGCTGGCAGAGCTGCCGGGCCTGGGCCCCTACACCGCCGCCGCCCTGGGCGCCATCGCCTTCCAGTGGCCCACCCCCGCCCTCGACGGCAACGCCTTCCGGGTGCTGGCGCGCCTGCTGCTGGTCGAGGGCGAGGTGAGGGCCCGTGCCGCGGACCTGCGCCACTGGCTCATCCCAGCCCTGGAGCGCCACGGTCCCTCCCGCATGACCCAGGCGCTCATGGAACTGGGCGCGACGGTCTGCAGCCCCTCGCCAACCTGCGGCCTCTGTCCGCTGGCGGAGCCCTGCCGGGCCCGCCTGCGGGGGCGGACCGGGGACATCCCACCGGCGGCGAGGCGGGCCCGGCCCAAGGCGGCCCGACTCTGGCTGCTCGCCTTCGAGGCAGAGGGGCACCTGCTCCTGCATCGCCCCGCCGCCAAGGGCCTCCTGGCCGGCCTCTGGCGCTGGCCCACTCTCGAAACCCCGGCCCCGGGCTCCACGCCCCCCGCCCCTGGCCCCACGGCCACCACCGCCTGGCCCGGCTGGACCCAGGTCTACACCCATCGCCGGGAGGCCGTGAGGCCCCTCCACATCGAGGTGGCCTCCCGTTTCGAGCCAGCCGACGGTCTCGCCTGGGTGCCCCGGGCGGAGCTCGAGGCGCTCCCCCTGGGGAGGCGCGACCAGCGGCTCCGGGACCTGCTGGGGACTCCAGGCCAGGCCCCGCAGGAAGCGCCGGGAAGGGCAGAGCTGATCAGAGCCTGTGCAGCCCCTTCGGCGTGATCTGCAGAGCCAGCGGAGGCAGACCCATGTCCCCCAGGGCGGCCTCGGCCGCCTGGCGCCTCCCGTCCTTGACCACCAGCAGGCAGCAGCCGCCGCCACCGGCGCCACAGGGCTTCATCCCGCCATACCACCCCTCGCGGCGGCCCCGGTCCCGCACGGCCCGCATGGCATCGGTCTCCACGGCCGGGGAGAGCCCTACCCGGGCCCGGCCCTCCCGCTCCAGCAGTTCCGCCACGGCCGCCGGATCCGAAGGCAGCGCCTGGGCCATGGCCCGGGCGATCTCCCGGATGTCCGCCAGGGACTGCCGCGTCCGGGCGTCGCCCTCGATGAAGCGCTTGTAGGCCTCCCAGTTCGTCAGGCCCGAGTGGTGGGGCTTGCCCGTGTAGAAGACCACCAGATCCGCCAGCAGGTCCGGGTGGGGCTCCAGCCGCTCCCACCGCGGGGCGGGGCCGTCCCAGTGCAGGGCCAGGGCCCCCCCCAGGGCCGCCGGGTAGTAGTCCTGCCAACCGGCGGGAGTTTGAAGCTCCATGCTTTCCAAGTCCCGTAGAATTTGGATCTTGGAAGCAAGATCTTCACCAGCCTCTTCGTGAGTGGCCGCCCCCAGGAGCCCCACCCCCAGGCAGGAGGAGACCCCGAGGCCCGAGCCCTGGGGCACGGGACTGTGAATGCACACCGAGGCGGGGGGCCTGCCCGAGGCGGAAAGCACCCGCCAGGCCCAGGAGAGCCCCGGGGGTGGCGCCTCCGGCCAGGTTTCGAAGGCCAGGTCGATGCCCAGGTCCCGGCTCTGGAGCCGGTGGCCCGGTCCCGTCCTGGCGATCTCGAGGCTGATCCACAGGTCCACGGCGGCGTTCACGGTCACGCAGCCGCCCATCATGGCGTAGATGGGCCACAGGTCCAGCGTCCCGCCCCCAAAGTCCACCCGGACGGGGACGCGCCAGCTTTCGGTGGTCATGGCGGGAGGGCTCAAAGGCCCAGGTCGCTCAGTTCCTGCTGGGCGGTGCGGGCTTCGGCGCTGCCCGGGAACCCATCCACCAGCTCCTGGAAGGCGATGACGGCGGCGGGCTTGAGGCCCTGCTTGAGCAGGCACTGGGCGCGCTTGAGCTTGGCCGGCAGGTACTGGGGCGAGGCCGCGTGATCCTTGATGATCCGGTCGAAGGCAGCCTGGGCCTTGTCGAAGGCGCGCTGGTTGTACTGGCAGAGGCCCAGGAAGAACAGCGCCTCGGGCCGCTTGGCGCTCTGGCGGTAGGTGTTCAGGAAGAGGTCGAGGCCCTCGGCAGCGAGGGGGTAGTTGCCCCGGTTGTAGTCCAGGACGGCGGCGTTGAAGGCGCGCTCATCCTCGGAGGTGGCGGCCGCCTGGGGCTCGGCCTGGGGACGGATCGGGCCCTTCGTCTGCTGGCTGTTGAGGCGGTTGTTGAGGGCGCGGGTGGTCTCCTGGACCTGCCGCAGGCTGTCCTGGAGGTCCGCCTGGAAGCGGCGGTCCTGGGTGCGGGCCTCGGCAGCGGCCTGCTGGTCGGACTGGGCCTTCTTGTTGCCATCCTCCACGGCCTGGCGCAGCTTGAAGACCTCCAGCTTGAGATCCCCCACCTCCAGTTCCACACGGCGGAGTTCCTCCTCGGATCCGCAGCCGATCGTGAGCAGGCCGGCCAGGGTGGGAATCATCAGCGTTCGGATGGTCATAGGAACTCCTGAACCGTTTTCAATCCTAGACGAAAAAAGCGGGGGCGACCGCCCCCGCTTTTTTCGCGGCCAAACAGCTTACTTCAGCTTGAACTCGTCGCGGCGGTTCTGGCTCCAGCAGGCCTCGTTGGCCTCGGTGCAGAGGGGCTTCTCCTTGCCGTAGCTGATGGTGGTGAAGCGGGCCTCGTCCACGCCCAGGGTCTTCAGGTAGGCGAGGGCGGCGGCGGCGCGCTTGTTGCCGAGGGCGAGGTTGTACTCGTTGGTGCCGCGCTCGTCGCAGTTGCCGGCGATCTCCACCTTGGCTGCAGGGAAGGCCTTCATGAAGTCCGCGATGTGCTGGAGGGTGGGGCGGTCGTTCTCCTTGATGTCCGACTTGTCGAAATCGAAGTGGATGTTCATGAGGGCCTTGGCGGCGGCCATGTGGACCGTCTCCTTCACAGCCTCGGCGGCCTTGCGGGCGGCCTCCTCGGCGGCGGCGCGGTCCGCGGCGGCCTTGGCATCGGCAGCGGCCTTGGCATCCGCAGCGGCCTTGTCGGCGGCGGCCTTGTCGGCGGCTTCCTGGTCGGCCTTGGCCTTGTCCCAGCCGTCATTCCAGCCCTGGGCCATGTAGGGCTCTTCCTTGTTGGTCACATAGGGGTTGGTCGCGCGCGGCTTCCCGTCCTTGAACGCCTGATAGCCCTCGTTGGAGGCCCTCTGGGTGTCCGCCTTGATCTGCTCGGCCGTCTTGGGAGGCTTGCAGGCTAGGCTGCCGAGGGTGAGCACGATGGCTGCGGGCACGACGTAGATTCCGTATCGCATGGGGTGGTTCCTCCTGGATGGGGTCGAGTATAGACCCTGATGGGGTATTCCGTGGAAGGGTGGTGGTTAAGAAACCGCTAAATAATATTATCGTCCGCGAATCCAGCGGGGGCTCTGGCAGCCGGCCAGGTCGCTCAGACGGACGATCTGGCGGCCCGAAAGGTCCGTCGTGAAGAGCTGGGAGGAGCCGAAACGGTTGCTGGTGAACACGAGCCGGCGTTCATCAGGCGACCAGGCGGGCGATTCAGACGTGCTGACGCCGGTGGTGATCTGGTAGGCCTTCCCTTCACCCAGCTTGTAGACGAACAGATCGAACTTCCCCTCGAACCGGGACACGTAGGCCACCATGGCGCCATTGGGGCTCCAGGCGGGGCTGGCGTTGTAGAGGCCTTCGCTGGTGAGGCGGCGCAGGTTCGAGCCGTCGTCCTGCATGAGGAAGACCTGGGGGCCTCCTTCCCGGTCCGAGGTGAAGGCCAACTGGTTCCCGTTGGGGTTCCAGGCCGGTTCGGTGTTGATCCCGTTGCTGTCCGTCAGGCGCCGGGCCCGCCCGGTGGCGAGGTCCAGGACCATGATGTCGCTGTTGCCGCGGCGGTCGCCCTGCACGAAAGCCAGGCGCTTGCCGTCCGGGGACCAGGTCGGCGAGGAGAGCATGCCCCCGGCGCCGCTGGCCGGGTAGAGCCTTTCGTGGGGCCCGTCCTTCCGGCGCTGGCCCCAGATCTCCGGCGGACCCGCCTTGTAGGTGACATAGGCCAGGCGGCCGTCCGCCGCCACCGTGGGGGAAAGGGTGAGGCTGCCATTCCGGGTGAGCTGGACCAGGTCCGCCCCGTCCCGGTCGATCTGGAAGAGTTCCTTCACGCCATTGGACACCTGGCGCACGAACACGATCCGGCTGGAGGCCACGCCCTTCTCGCCGGTGAGCCGGCCCACCAGGTCGTCGGCGAGGTAGTGGGCCAGGTAGCGAAGGGGCACGACCTTGTTGGCATTGTAGGTGCGGCTGAACAATCCGCTTTCGGCGGCGGTGTCCAGGACCGAGGCCTCCAGCTTCAGGTCGCCACTGGCGGCCTTTGTGAGTCGCGTGCTCAGCAGCCACTGGGCTCCGGCTTCCTTCCAGGCCTTGGCCGGCGCGCCGTCCACTGGGAGGCGCTCCTGGAGCACGGCGATGATGCCCGTCTCGTCCAGGTCCCGCCTGAGCACCGCGGTGAACTCCGCGGCGATGCTGGCGTCATCCAGGCCCGTGGCCTTGGGCGCGGTCATGGCCAGCACCAGCTTGGTGCTGCTGGTGGCCGTCAGCACCACCTCCGTCTGCTGGGCGGAAAGCCCCGCGGCCGCGAGGACACAGAGCAAGGTCCGAATGAGGAATCGCGGCATGGCTTCTCCGGGGGCTTTCAGCCTATCAGATGAGACGGATGGCTCCGAAGTTCCGCCTCCTGGAGTACTTCCGCGAGGCGCTCGAAGAGGGCCTGGTTCCTGGGCGGGACGGGCAGCCTGCGCATCTCCTCGAGGCTGAACCAGCCCCAGGCCAGGTCTGTGCGGGGGTCACCATCCGCTTCGACCAGGTAGGCCTGTAGGCGCACGGGGCCCTCGAGCCTGGCGCAGGGCCGGGCCGTGCGCAGCTCCAGGCCGGTCTCCTCGCGCAGCTCCCGCCGCAGCGCCTGGCGGGGCGTCTCGCCGGCCTCGGACTTACCGCCGGGGAACTCCCAGAGCCCTGGCAGGACCGCGCTTCCAGGGGCGCGCCGCTGCAGGAACCAGCGCGATCCGCGCCGGAGGAGGGCCAGGGCCACCAGGGTCATCCGCCCTCCCCGACGGGACCCTCCAGGTCCGCCAGCTGGACCAGGCGGTCCGCGTAGCGGCGGCGCAGGGTCTCCACCCAGACCAGCTTCAGGCGGCCATAGGAGGGACGGAGTTCCTCTTCGACCCAGGCCCGCAGCGCCTCCACCGAGAGGCAGGCGTCCAGGCTCCGACGCAGGCGGTCCCGCAGGTCCTCGTCCACCTGCTGGAGCGCCGCCACCGGTGCATAGCTGATGCGGTGGACCGGACTCACGCCCAGTTCCTGGAGCTTCGCCCGGTGCAGGGCCGTGCCGTAGCCCTTGTGCCGGTCGAAGCCGTAGCCCGGGTGGACCGCATCCATCGCAATCATCAGGGCGTCCCGGTGCGCCTTGGCCAGGATGCTGGCGGCGCCGATGGCGCAGCTGAGGGCGTCGCCGTCCACCACCAGGCGCTCGGGCAGGCCCGTCCTCGGGCCGCGGTTGCCATCGATGAGGAGGATTCGCGGCCGGATGGCGAGATCCGACACCGACTGTCGCATGGCCATCAGGGTGGCCTCGAGGATGTTCTCGCGGTCGATGGCCAGGGGATCCATTTCCGCGATGCCGTAGGCCGGCAGGATGGCCTTCAACTCCGCCGCCAGCACCTCCCGCCGCTCGGGGCTCAGCTGCTTGCTGTCCCGCACCCCCCGCAGCACGTGGCCCCACTTCCGGACAGCCTCCCCGTCCAGCACCGCGCAGGCCGCCACCACCGGTCCCGCCCAGGCCCCCCGCCCCGCCTCGTCCACGCCCCCCCAGGCCACGCCTGGTGGCACATTGCCGAGGTCCCAGTCCAGGGGGTTGGTCATGGGGCTCAACACTTCAGGGACTCCCAGGCAATCAGCCACGTGTCCAGCACCCCCCGGAAATGACTCCGGTGGGGGCCGGGCCGGTAGATGGCCTGGATGGGGATGTGGGCCCAGCGCAGCTTCCAGTCCGCGGCCTTCATGGCGATCTCCATCTCGATGGCGAAGCCCGTGGCCCGGAGGTCGAGGCGGTCGAGGACCTTCTTCCGGATCATGCGGAAGCCGCTCTGGCTGTCCTCCCAGGTCACGCCGGCGATGCGCCCCAGGGTCCAGGTGCCCAGGGCGTTGGTCCGCCAGCGCTTCGCGGGGATCTTCGCCCGGTCCAGGAAGCGCGAGCCGATGAGGAAGTCCGCGTCCGGATGGCGTTCCAGGTGGTCCAGGAAACGCCGGAGGTCCGCCGGATCGTGCTGGCCGTCCGCATCCAGGAAGAGGTAGAAATCGAAGCTGTCGTCCCGCAGTCGCGCGATGCCCGCCCTCATGGCCTGGCCCTTCCCTCCGCCGCGGCCGGGTTCCAGGCGCAGCACCTCGGCGCCCGCGGCGGCGGCCACGGCGCCGGTGCCATCGGTGGAGCCGTCGTCCACCACCAGCACCCGGTGGAGCCCGAAGGCTTTCAGCCCCCCCAGCACCCGCGCGATGGACTCGGCCTCGTCGTGGGCGGCGATGATCGCGGCGATCTTCAAGGGCGCCCACCCCGTTTCAAGGGGGGGGAAGGCCAGGGCTGGCCGTAGGAGGCCAGGAAGGACGCCCTCTGGGTCGCCCGGGCCCGGGGGTCCGGCAGCAGCCGGTGGCTGCGCTCCGGGCTCTCCTTCACGGACACCTGGACCTCGAAGACCCGTCCCCGCTCCGCGGCCAGGACCGTGGCCCGGCCGCCTGGACCCACCTGGGCGAGGCTGCGCTGCACCTCGGCGGCGCTCGAGGTGCGCCAGCCATCCACGGCCAGGATCTCCATGCCGAAGCTCAGCCCAGCCTCCGCGGCGGGACTGCCCGGGAGCACGTTCTGCACCGTGGGCCCATTGGCGGCCAGCACGAGGCCCGTCCAGGCCCGGGCCCGGCGCAGCGCAGCGGGGTCCTTCCGTTCTTCCTCAGCCAGCCGCTCCCAGGGGGCCTGGGCCTCCAGCCTCAGCCCGAAGGCCCGCTGCAGCAGCGCTCCGTCCAGCTCGGCCCGGCCGCTGATGTACTTGTTCCAGAAGGGCGCGGGGTTCTTTCCGGAGAGGTCATGGAAGGCCCGGCGCAGGTCGGCATCGGTGAGGCCCGTATCGCCATGCCGGTTCCAGAGGAGGGCGAAGTATTCCGCCAGGCCAGCCCTGCCGCCGCTCCCCTCGCGGAGGGAAGCATCCATGAGCCAGGCCACCAGCTCACCCTTGTCGTAGTAGCTGATGGAGCTGTTGGGGCTGAACTCGTGGGGCTTGTAGAGACGGATCCAGGCATCCCAGCTGGACTCCTCGAGGCTCTGCTCAAGGCGACCGGGCCGCTGGGTCTGCTCGCTCCAGCAGCGGGCCAGCTCCCTGGCCGCGTGGTCCCATGGCACCACGCCCGCCCGCAGGACGATGAGGTGCTCCATGTACGAGGTCAGCCCCTCATGGAACCAAAGCAGCCGCGTGGGGTTCTCGCGGCTGTAGTCGAAGGGCCCGAGGACGGCATCGTGGAGGCGCTTCACGTTCCAGGCGTGGAAGAACTCGTGCGCGATGAGTTGGAAGAGCGCGAAGTAGCCCTCGGGCCGGTCGAAGGCCTGGCTGTCCGCGATGAGGCTGGTGCAGTCCCTGTGTTCCAGGCCCCCGCGCAGCTTGGGGGCGAAGGTGAGCAGGAACACATACCGCTTGAACGGGAAGCCGCCGAAGATCGCGCCGGCGGCCTCCACGATCTTCTGGGTGGCCGCCGCGATGCGGTCCTCGTCGCCGCTGTGCGACCCGGTGAGGACCAGCTCGAAGGTGGTGCCCCCGCTCCGGAAAGTGCGGGACCGGAAGGCGCCCAGTTCGAAGGGCGAATCCACGAGCGTGTCGAAATCGCGGGCGACGTGGGCCCCCTTCCCCAGGGGCAGGGCGGAGGCCACCTTCCAGTCCGGGGGGAAGCCCTCGAAGCGGACCGCCACGGGGCGGTCCAGCTGCCCTTCGAGGTAGAGGAAGGTCGCGGCCGGGATGATCTGGGCGTGGGTGGCGTCCACGTGGTTCGTGCGCACGGTCAGGTCGTTGCCGTAGACCCGGTAGCGGATCACGAGGTCCCGCTTCGAGGCCGGGAGCTGCCAGCGCTGCTTGTCGAGCTTGACCAGGGGTCGCTCCCTGGGGCCATCCAGGACCCGTACGCGGTCCGCGAAGCGGGCGTAGTCCCGCACGAGGTAGGAGCCCGGGGTCCAGGCGGCCATGGCCGCGACCGCACCCTGGGCCAGGGCCTCCGCCGGGAAGGTCAGCTCGACCTCGAAGAGGTGCTGGGCCAGATCCAGGGGACGCAGGACGGCTCGGATCGGGGCTGGTTCCGCCATGAACGGGCTAACCGTGCACGCCATGCAGCCAGCGGCGGGAGACCCACGCCACTTCGTCATCGGTGATCTGGTACTGGGGGTCGCGCAGCTTCTCCTCGATGAGTGAGCCCACCAGGGAGGTGAACAGGAGCACTTCCTTGCGGGCCTGCTCCAACTGGGTGCCGAACACATGGTGCATGAACAGGCCCAGGGGGCTCAGCCCGCGCTCCACCAGGGGCATCAGGTCCCGGAAGCCCGAATCCGGCGAGGGCACGGCGATGGAGCGGAGGATGAATCCCGTGAATTCCTGGCTCTCGAGCAGCAGATCGAGGTAGGCCCGGGACAGCCTCAGGCAGGCCGCCTCCTGGGCCTTGGCGCCCTTGATCGGCGCCGCGAGGAAGGGCTCCACCAGGGCCTGGATGCGCACGGCCATGCTGGCCAGGGAGACCAGGCAAAGCTGGCGGAAGAGGCCTTCCTTGCTGCCGAAGTGATAGTAGAGGGTGGGCTTGGAGACACCGGCCTCCTCGGCCACCTCCTTCACCTGCACCCCGTCGTAACCCTTGGCGGCGAAATGGGACAGGGCCGAGAGCAGGAGCCGGGCCTTCAGATCGCCCTCGCCGCTCAGCCGCAGGAGGGCCGCATGGAAGCTGCCGTGGGCGCCCACGCCCAGGGCCTCGGGCCCGAAGACCGGCACCATTTCTTTGAGTCCATGGTCTGGAACGGTGGACATAGGCTGCCTCGGAAGTCACCACAGAATGCCACGAACGGGCTTACTGGGGGTCAAACCACCCAGAGATCCGTCGGACCGGCTGCGGCCCCCTCAGGGGCGGGTCCCGAGGCCGTTCAGCCCGAGGGCGCCGGCGAGGATGGCCCCGCCCAGGGCCAGCCGGGGCCAGTCCACGGCCTCGCGGAAGACCAGGCCGGAGGCGAGGATGGCCAGCGGGACCTTCATGTTGTTGAAGATGGCGAGCGAGCCGATATCCGTCCGCCGGGCTCCCGCGTTGAAAAGGAAGAAGCCGAGGCCCGAGGCCACCGTGCCCAGGTAGAGCAGCACCCCCAGCTGGTGCAGGCTCATGTGGATTACCTGGTCCCACTGGACCGAAGGCGCGGCCATGGCCACGGCCACGGCCGAGGCCCCCAGGTAGAGGAGGCCCATGAGATCCCGGTCCCGCTTGCCCGTGGCCGGGGCCAGGCGCCGGTAGAGCACCTGGCCCAGGGCGAAGCAGAGGTTGGCGCCCTGCACCAGGAGGAACCCCCGCAGGAGCCCGGCCCGGCCCAGCCCGGACCAGACGCAGATGCCTGTTCCCACCACGGCCAGCGCGGCCGTGGCCAGGAACCGCCAGGACATCCGCCGCTCCAGCAGGTCGTGGACCAGGGTCACGAACAGGGGCGTGAAGATCGTGAACAGCGCCACCTCCGAGGACCGCAACCAGCGGAATGAGGCGGTGTAGAGCAGGTACATCAGGCCGAACTGCAGGGCCCCGATGCCGGCGAACCCCAGCACCCGCCCCGGGGAGAGTCCCTTCACCCGGAGGAAGGGCAGGAACACCAGGGCGGCCAGGACCGTGCGGACCGCGGTCACGAAGGGCGCCCCCAGGCCGCCCACCTGGGCTGTGAGGCCGAAGGAAAGCGCCCAGAGGACCGACACGAGCAGCAACAGAACCATGGGACTCCAGCCAGGAATTCGGCGGGGCTCAAACCGGCATCTTTCAAGATTAATAAGCCGAAACCACAGATTACACAGATGGCACAGACGGGCGCCGACTCAACCCGCATGGGGGCGCCGGGGCCGAACCACCAACAGGCCCGACCACGACGCCCCACGGTTACCCAGGCTTATGTATCGGCACTCCAGAACTAGT
>Ga0316227_1000357_pt1 | contig 68070 bp, 59 predicted proteins | sample TBH18019metaG_FD_206012 | JGI IMG/M metagenome (GOLD analysis project Ga0316227, IMG submission 206012) | Freshwater microbial communities from Trout Bog Lake, Wisconsin, USA - TBH18019 | ecosystem: Environmental > Aquatic > Freshwater > Lake > Hypolimnion/Profundal zone | place: USA: Wisconsin... | reverse complement strand
GGCGTTGGATCCGTCGAAGAAGATGGCTTCGAATTCCGCGAGGCCAGAGCAGTAGTTCGGCGTGCCGGGGCTCCGGTTTTCCCGCTGGCCGAACAACATGAAATGGTCCCAGCCGCCGGGCAATAATCCCCGGGCGACCGCGTCGCCGACGTCCGGATTGGCCAGCAGGTAGGCCTTCTCGTTGAACAGGCTGTCGATCTGGCCGAGCCATTCCCACAGCGATTCCTGCCAGAAGCGGACCAGCCCCTGCCGGCCCTTGGCATAGTCCGGCGGGCTGGCGAAGACTTCGACACTGACACCCAAGGCCGACAGCCAGAGGATCTGAGGCAGCAGTCGCGGATGATACTGGGCTACCACGACTTTTCGCAGGGTGCGGGCATAGGGCTCAAACGCCTGCCGGATGCCCTCGTAATCGGCCGTGGGTCCGGCCGGGACTCGCTGCAACTGTTCGTGAGCCGTTCGCAGCTGGTCGTTCAGCCCCGCCAGCTGGGTGTCCCTCTCCGCTCCTGCCTTGATGTGCTTCTGGATCTCGGCCTCCAGCATCGTGAGGTAGGCCACATTGCGCTCCAGGTCGGCATAGGCGATCTTGAGTTTGTCCTGATAAAAATGGATCGATTTGAGCTGTTCGGCCCGGTCTTTCTCGACTTCCCGCAGGTAACCGACGGTCTCGCTCGTGGTGACAATCGCCTTGTCCCGGTCCTTTTCGACCTCACGCAGGTAACTGACCGTCTCCCTGGTGGTGGAGCGGGCTTCCTCGACGGCGCGCGCGGACGCCAGCCGGTTCTGCTCGATGTCGGCGAGATAAGTCGCCTGCTCGAGTTCCGAAGCCTGCAGGCGAGCCAGCAGATGATGCACGGCCGGTTCGTTGCGCGGATCCGCGGCAATGGAGGATGGCAGCACGTCAGGAGTCCCGGCCGGGTCGGTGTCACTTTGCAGCAGTTTCAGGTACGGCAGATATACGAGTTCGCGCAGGCCGGGCGTCAGGGTGGCGTCATACTTGTGCAGGCCCGGGTCGTAGAGCTGGCCGCCCAAATGGGCCAGGGCGTGAAAGTGATAGAAAATCAGCGGCCGCTTGTTGATCCGGGGGCCCGCTTTACCTGGGGCGATCGTGGCACCCTTGAGGTTCCAAGGCGCGGCATTTACGCCGGGATCATCCAGGCTGACGGTACCGGGGAATTGCGCGCTCCAGGTGTCGAGGTACTTCTGGTCGGCATAGCGATCCTTCTCCAGGAGGTTGAAGCACCAATCGGCGCATTTTCCGGCCCAGTCTTCGGCGCAGGCGAGACCGGTGGCGTCGTGGCGAAGCGAGACCCAGCCGGGATTGAATTTTCCGTAGCGCTCCAGATGGGTGAGGGAGGCCGGGTAACGGTAGGGTGTGATCGCCACGGAGGCGTGGCCGATCCCGTCGTAGATGGGCTGGGGCGAGCTGAAGAAAAACAGGTCTGCCTCCAGGTAGGTGAGCAGTTCGCCGGCCGGAATCTGCGGCAGCAGATGCCGCATCAGCCAGGATTTGATGGTGAGATGAAATTCCTGCCCGGTCCGGTTGTTTTGGGCGGCGGCGAGGCGGGGATACTGCACGGTTAATTCCGCCATCGGCAGCAGACGGACGTGGGCGGGCGCCCGTTCCTTCAGGATTTTTTCCATCTCCTGACCCGGGCAGAGCACCACCAGCTCGAATTCCCCGGCCTGGTCCAGCAGGGACCGGTGCAGCGCCAGGACGCGGGTCAGGTTGTTGGGGTCAAGGAGGGTGCAGAAATATCTCATGGGCATCGCGGGAGAGCCGGATCCTGACGTTAAGCTCAATTGCATCGGGTGATGGCCGCTCAAGCCGCGTCAGGATGGCGCCGGAAAAACAGTCAAAAGGAAGGAGTTATATGAGACATGGCCAGCTGAAAAATCCGGCCGCGTTTTTCGGTCGCGATGCCGTTTGTCATGTCATCGCGAATCCGGCTCCGCCGGGTGTGGCGATCCAGCCGGATGGATTGTATCGTCGCCCGCTCGCGGGCTTCTCGCAATGACCAAGGGTGCCATCATCCTGATTATCGCGCTCAATTTTTTGCGGGGCCCTTCTTGAGGATGAACACCCCGGTCATGGCCGGACCGGGATGACTGCGGTAGCAGTCGTCGATATACTTGAGCTGGTCCTTCAGGTGTTTTCGGACCAGCTCCTGAAACTCGGCATCGAATCGCATGCAGGCCTGGAGGTAGAGGAAGAAGAAATCGGTGAATCCCTTGAAGCCGCGCGCAAACGGGGGCGCGTAGTCGCGGAAGGCCGCGGTGGGGAGGAATCGCAGGTGCAGGCCATGCGCGGCGGCCAGTTCGCCCAACTGGTGGGGATCGAACAGGTGCTTGTCCTCGGCCTCGGTCTTGTCGAGGTCCCGGATGCAGCTGAATCTGACGGTGTCGGTGAAATCCGCGAGCTGACGCGTCCATTCGGGGCGCATATCAACGCCGGCGGCGCGGAGCGCCACGGGGATGAACTGGGCCACCGAGGCCATGAGGACATAACCGCTCTCGCACGGTTCCGCCCCCATGATCAGGGCGCCGTCCGGCCGCAGGGAGCGGGCGCAGGCGGCGATGAAGTCGTCCACCCGCAGGATGTGGTGCAGGGTCGAGCGGAGGGCGATGACGGAAAACATCTCCGGCGGCAGCTGGCCGAGATCATCGGCATTGAGCACGGCATAGTGCCGGCGCGTGGGAAATCCGGCGTGCCCGTCGAACTGGCTTTGGGTCAGGCGGAGGAAGGCCGGGGACGGGTCCGTGATCAGAAAATCCGGACCCGGGTAATGTTGGCCGACCCCGAAGGTGAGGTAACCCGTGCCGCAGCCGATCTCCAGGGCTGGCCCGCGCGTATCGACCTGGTGGCTCTTCAGCAGATTGCACAGGCCCTCGCCTTCTGCGGGATCGGCGGGGGTGACGCCATACTGGCTGTTATAGTCCTCCTCCGTGTGCATATAGGCCCGCTCCGGCGAGAGCTGAAGCCAGCCCCGCCAGTTGGGGAGTTGGTCAATCCAGGCCTGAAATGAGTCGGAGGCAGGAGGCATGGTGGTCAGGCGGAGGCGAGCAGGATGAAATCACGAAGGAACACGAAGGGACGCGAATCCGGAAGCGGATGAGCCGGGGGTGTTTTCAAATTATGTTCATCAAGCGGCCCGCGGGTGGGCAGCCACGTCCCGTGCCCGCATGGAGTCGGCGGGCGGAACCAGAAAGCAATCGGAGGTGGGTCGAGAGCGACGCCGGGAAATGCGGGCACGGGACGTGGCCGCCCACCCGGCTCGATTCCCCATTTATGCCCCTTCATGTTCATTCGTGGTTAATTAATGGTTCCCGGTTGGGGTGAAACCGCTGCGGCGACCTCGGCGTGATGGGCCGCGTTGACCGCGCGCAATTCGGGCAGGTAGGGGACGTCGGGACCGCCGGTCTTCTGGTTCGGGTGCTCGCGGAAGAGGGCGAGGATTTCCGGCAGCGCAAAGATCTTCGCGCCGGCCTTGGCCATGCGCACCCACAGGTCGTAGTCCATGCTGTAGTAAAGATCCTCCCGCACCAGGCCGCCGGCACGGTCGAAGATATCTCGCGTGAAGAACACTTCCGGCTGGTGGAAGAAGCACCCCGGCAGCCAGCAGCGGTCGAGATCGAGCAGATCGCCCAGGGACAGTTGCTGGATCGGGCCCATCGGCAGGTAGGAGCGATGAATATGATGCGGCACGGCGGCTTGATCTGCGACCCGGGCGCAGCGGCCGACGACCATGTCCGTGGTGTGCAGCAGAAACGCCTGACCGACCGTGTAAAGGCTGCCCGGTGCCAGCCGGTCGTCGCTGTTCAGCCAAGTCAGGATGCGGCCGGTGGCGTGCTGAAAGCCCTTGTTCAGGGCGTGGGATTGACCCTGGTCCTTTTCGCTGACCCACCATTTCAGGCGGCTGGCGTATTTCCGGATGATCTCGACGGATCCGTCCGTGGAACCGCCATCCACGATGATGTACTCGAGGTTGGGATAATTCTGATCGAGGACCGAGCGGATGGTTTCCTCGAGATAGGCGGCCTGGTTGTAGCTGACCGTCACGACCGAGATCGTCGGCCATTCGGCGAGTTGGGCCGACAGCGGGGGATAAACCTCCTGCGGCTCGGGCGGGGTCCAGCCAACGGAGCGGGTCTTGGCGGGCAGGAGCGGTCCCAGCCAGCTTTTTGGCGGCCGCTCGCACACCAGGACATCGCCCAGGATGGCGGTTTGGTTCGTGTCGCGCGGCAGCCAGGGCGTGGCCGGATTGAAGCAACTGCTGATGAAGATCCGGTGGTGGGGCTGGAGGCGCCCGATCAAACAGGGAATGACGAGGGCCGCATCCGCACTGTCGAAGGCGACGGCATCGACTTCCGCCAGGCCAGCGCAATAGCCGGCCGGGCCCGGGTCCCGGCCCTCGGCCTGGCCGAACAGTTGGTAATGTTCCCACCCGCTGGGCAGCGCGCCGTTGGCGACGGCATCCGCGACATCCGGATGGGCCCGCAGGTAGGCTTTCTCGCTGAACAGGCTGTCCATTTGCCCCAGCCATTCCCAGATGGTTTCCTTCCGGAACTGCACCGGGCCCCGCGGGGCCGAGGTATATTCCGGCGGGCTCGCGAGCACCTCGACCGTGGTGCCCAGCGTTGAAAACCAGAGAATCTGAGGCAGCAGGTGTGGATGAAACCGGGCCACCACCAGCCGGCGGATCTGGCGCGCATACGGCTCCAGCACAGCCCGGTATTCCTCGTGGTTGAGCGCCGCCGGGCCGGCACTCGGACGCGCCAGCTGTTCGTGGAGATTGGCGATGTGGGCTTCCCGGTCGGAGTCGAACTGCGCATGCGCCGCGATCTCGGTTTCCAGTTTTTTCAGGTAGGCGACATTGCGCTCCAGATCGGTGTAGGCCTTCTTGAGTTTGGTCTGTTGCGAAAGGAGGGCCTGGCGCTGTTCATCGCGTTCCTGCTCGAGTTCCCGGACATAGCGGGCCGATCTCGCCGCGGCCTCGCGGCCGTCTTCGAGCAGCAGACGGGCGGCGGCGCGGTTTTTCTCCAGGGCCAGCACGCACGCCGCGCGATCGCGTTCGGCGGTGCGCAATTGTTCCAGCAGCTGGGACACGGCCGGGCCGCAGCGCGGATCGCCGGCGTGCGAGGGGGGCACGATGTCCGGTTCATCTTGGGAGCCGGCCGCGGCGCCGCCGAGTTGGCGTAGATAGGGCAGATAGATGTGCTCGCGGACAGCGTCAGCTGGCACGAGATCGTAGGCATGCAGCCCGGGATCGTAGAGCCGCCCGCCCAGATGGGTCAGGGCATGAAAATGATAAAAGATCAGCGGGTGCCGGTTGATGAAGACTCCCGCTTTGTCCGAGGTAATGGTGGCGTCCTTGATGTTCCAGGGCGCGACGTTCGCACCGGGATGGGCCAGGCAGACCGTGCCGGGAAATTGGGTGCTCCATGCGTCCAGGTATTTTTGTTCGGCGTAGCGGACGGACTCGAGCAGGGTGAAACACCAGACGGCGCATTTTTCCGCCCAATCGGCGGCACAGGCCAGGCCGGTGGCGTCATGGCGCAGGGAGACCCAGCCGGCATTGAATTTCCCGTGGCGCTCAAGATGGGCGAGGGAGGCGGGATAACGAAATGGCGTGATCGCCACCGAGGCGGCGCCGATTTCGTCGTAGACCGGCCGCAAAGGGCTGAAGAAATACAGGTCGGCCTCCAGGTACGTGAGGAGTTCGCCGGCCGGAGTCTGCGGCAGGAGATGCAGCAGCAGCCAGGATTTGCAGGTCAGGGCAAATTCCAGTCCGGTCCGGTCCGACCGGGCGGCGGCCAGTGCGGGATGGCGTCCCGTCAATTCATTGATCGGTAGCAGGCGGACCTCGGGGAGTACGCGGGATCGCAGGTCGGCCTCCACCGCTTCATCCAGGCAGAGCGCCACCAGTCCAAATTCCCCGGCGTGGTTCTGCAGGCTGCGGTGCAGGGCGAGGCCTTGGGGCAGATCGGCAAGGGAAAGGCTTGTGCAGAAATATCTCATGAACCCGCCGCCGGACGTTCGCTGGCCGCGCGAAGCTGGGCGTGGAGGCTGGCGATGATGGCGTCCTTGTCGGCACCAACCTTGATGTGCGCCGCGATCTCGGCCTCCAGCGTCTTCAGGTAGACCACGTTGCGCTCGAGGTCGGCGTAGGCGGTCTTGAGCTTATCCTGATAAAATTGGATGGAGGCGAGGCGGTCCGCACTGTCCTTTTCGACGGAGCGGAGGTAGGCGATTGTCTGCTGCTGATCGGCCCGGGCCAGGTCGCGGTCTTTTTCAACGATACGCAGGTACCCGATGGTCTGCTCGGTGGCGGCCTGCGCTTCCTGGAGCGCCAGCTCGAAGGCCTCGCGGTTGATTTCAATGGCTACCAGCCGCTGGGCCCGGTCGAGCTCGGAAGCCTGGAGGCGGGCGAGCAGATGATGCACGACCAGTTCGCTGCGAGGATCGTCGGCCCGGGCCGGTGGCAGTACATCGGGCGTCCCACCCGTGCCGGTGTCATCCTGGAGCAGCTTCAGGTAGGGCTGGTAAACAAGGTCGCGCAGCCCGGGCGTCAGCGTGGCGTCGTACTTGTTCAGGCTCGGATCGTAGAGCTGCCGGCCCAGATGCACCAAGGCGTGGAAATGATAGAAGATCAGCGGTTGTCCGTTGATGCGGACGCCCTGCGGGCTGGCCGTGAGGGTGCAGTCCTTGATGTTCCAGGGCGCGACATTCACGCCGGGATCATCCAGGCTGACCGTGCTGGGAAATTGCGCGGTCCAGGTGTCGAGGTACTTCTGGTCGGCATAGCGGTCCTTCTCCAGGAGGTTGAAGCACCAGTCGGCGCATTTCTCCGACCAATCGGCGGCGCAGGCCGGGCCGGTGGCATCATGGCGCAGGGAAACCCAGCCGACATTGAATTTCCCGTAGCGCTCCAGATGGACGAGCGCCGGCGGAAACCGGTGTGGCGTGATCGCCACGGAGGCGGTGCCGATCGCGTCATAGATCGGCTGGGGCGAGCTGAAGAAATACAGGTCGGCGTCCAGGTAGGTAAGCAATTCGCCGGCCGGGATCTGCGGCAGCAGATGGCGCATCAGCCAGGAGGTGCAGGTGAAATAGAATTCCAGTTTGCTCCGGTCGGATTGCGCGGCGGCGAGGCGGGGATATTCACCGATGAGTTCGGCGGCGGGCAGCAGCCGGACATGAGGCAGGGCCTTTTTTTTCAGGAGAGTTTCCGTCTCCTGGTCCATGCACAGCACCACCAGTTCAAATTCTCCCGCCTGGGCCGCCAACGACTGGTGCAGCGCCAGGCCGCGCGTGAGGTAATGGGCGTCAAAATAGGTGCAGAAATATCTCATGGGGTCCGGCGCAGGGCCAAGCCTTTGAAGGTGAGCTCAACGCCATCGAGGAGCTGACGGTCAATCGCGTCAAACTGGACGACAAGCTCGTAACCCTCCGGCAAGTGCCCGGCCAGCCGGGGCCGGCTGAAAAACCAGGCCGGATAGGAGGCGGGATAGATCCGGGGCGAGACGGTTTCGACCGTGAGCCGGTCCCTGGGCGCGTCAATGAACGGCGTGCGATCGAGGATGATCCACTCGAAGCCATGCCGGGCGGTTTCCCGGAGGAAGGCCCATGGCTCCGGCAGGTATTGCAGCACGCCCGACAGGAGGAGGACCATCGGCTGGCGGTCCTTCAGGCATTCCTCGATCGTGGCGTAAAACTTCAGTTGGGCATTGGCGAATTCCCGCTGGCCGCAGGCTACATGCGCCGGCAGCTCGACGATGCTCCATTCCAGCCGGGACAGGTGACCCAGGGCGCTCCGGCACAGGTAGTAGGTGCTACCCAGCGAACCGCCAAAATCGAGCACAGAGAGCCGGCCGTCATGCGCGGCTGCGGCGCGGTGGAGGATGTCCAGCAGCGGCAGCGGCAGATCCAGCTGCTCGAACGTCACCGAGTCGCGTTCATAGGCGGCCTCGCCCCGCACCACCTTGTGCAGGGCGGCCCGCGTTCGCTCGAGGATCACGGCTTCCTCATAGCCGGTCGAGCAGGCGCGGGCCTCGGCGAAGCTGGCATAATCGCCGGAATAAACCACGTCGGGGACCGCCGCATCTGGAGGATTGGAATTCATGGGTTCCTGGAATGGTTCGCGGGGGTGAAACGGTCGGCCCATGCCGGATCCTGTTCAAAGCCCAGCCCGATCAGGTCCTTTCCGACCAGTTCATCGACCAGGCGGGCATGTTCGGGTTCGTACCAGTTTTTCCAATCGCCGGTCTGGCCGCGGCGGAAGAAGTCGCGATTGTTGCCGGAGAACACGGCCCGGAAACCGGCGTGGTGGACCTTGCGCGCTTCCTCGTACGATTGGGCGAGCGGCAATTCGAGATGCTCCACCACCCGCCGCAGGCTGGATTCGAAGTTCCGCATCAAGTCCTCGTAGGTGAGAAAGCAGACGTCGCCGGCCAGCCGGGCGGAGGTGACGTGGGCGGCCCAGGCCGGAGCTTCCTGGCGCAGAAAACCAGCGAAGGCTTTCGGGTCGAACGCGGGCTCGGCGCCTCCCCGGGAGATCAGGACGTCGGTCCCTTGGATGCGCCGGGTCGCGAGTTCCTCCCCCTGGGCATAGGCCTGTTGGAAAAAATAGTAGCTGAGCAGGGAGTCGCGGGCATCACGGGCGATGTAAACGGTCGGCGCCGGAGGATGCCGGCGGCGGAAGGCGCCCAGGTCGTCATGCGATTTGATGCAGATGGGCTGATCCGGTCGCTGGCGCGGTTCGCACCAGAAATGAAACCCTGCGTCCGGTGAGCCATGCAGTTCGGTGTAAAGCTTGAAGGGGGTGTAAGCCTCGCCCCGGACGCCGTCCAGCAGCATGACCAGGCAATTGATCAGCCACGTGTTTCCGGAGCGCGGATAGGAAACGACATAGAAGGAGTGGGGTGGAAGGAGGGAAGGCATGAATCATGCAACGGGTGCGATCACTTCCATCATGGAGTGGCCGGGCAGGCCCGTCATGCCAAAATGAAGCAGTTGAAAGGGAGCGGTTTCCTCCCGCAGACGCACGGCGAAACTGGCGACGGCATGCAATTCGCAGATCCGCAACTGCGCCCCCATATAGTCGGCGTAGGTGATGCCGGGGCGCGCGAGGAGATCGGCGGAGACCATGTCCAGCGAGACATCCAGTGTGTAATCGGCGCAACCGAGGTTCAGGACGGTGTCCTGCCGGAAGCGCAGGCGCGTGCCCTGGGCCACGCGGGCCGGCCCGCGGATGCCGTCCTGCAGCGTGAGCTTGGAGTGGACGGCTTGGGTGGTCTTGTCGCGGATCGTGACGCAGCCGATGCAGAATTCCATGTCCCGCAGGATCTCGAACTCGTAGAATACCGCCATCGTTTCGCCCTGCTGAAACAGGGCGCAGGGCTCGCCGGTTGGGCGGCCAACCGCGAAGGTCGTGCAGCAGGCCCAGCCGTTGCCGATGACTTTTCCCGCGTCGATTTCGGGTGCGGCCGCGTCGCTTGGCCAAGCGAGGATGGAGGCATTACCGGCGGACAGCTTGGGTGAAGTCGTGGGAGCGGGAGCCAGGGTGGGATTGGCGGCAAAGGCGGCGACCTTTTCCTGCTGCTCGATTTGGAAGTAAACCTTGGTGGCCTCGGCGGAGGGCCCATGGTAGGCGACCGCGCCTTGGCGGAAAACCAGGGTGTGGGTGCAGAACTGCTGCACGGACCCCAGGTCGTGGGAGGCCAAGACGATGCAGACTCCGGTGTCGAGCAGCTGGCGCATCCGCTCGTAGCAGCGCTGTTGGAAAAAGACGTCCCCCACGGAGAGCGCCTCGTCCACGATCAGCACCTGCGGCTCGACCGCGGTCTGCACGGCAAAAGCGAGCCGCACAAACATGCCACTGGAGTAAGTCTTGACGGGCTGCTCGATGAAGTCGCCGATGTCGGCGAAGGCGGCGATCTGGTCGAAACGGTTATCGATTTCCTGGCGGGAAAGACCGAGCACCGCACCGTTGAGGTAGACATTCTCGCGGCCGGTGAAGTCCGGGTTGAAGCCGCTGCCGAGCTCCAGCAGCGCCGCCACCCGGCCGTTCACGTGCACGGTCCCCGCCGTGGGCTGGAGCGTGCCGGCAATGATCTGAAGCAGGGTGGACTTGCCCGAGCCATTGCGCCCGATGATGCCGACACTCTCCCCGCGCTGAACCTCAAACGAAACATCCCGCAGCGCCCAGAAGTCCCGATAGCTGGCCTGGGCGCGATTGCTCAGCCAGCGGCGGCCAGCCGACGCCTTCGGCAGGGTCCGGCCCAACGATTCCTGCAACGGCGCGGTCAGTCGGGCGGCCGGGCTCTCCCAGATGCGGTAGGCCTTGCTGACGTTTTGGACGGAGATGACCGGGGCTTCGCTCATTCGGAGTCAGAGAGACATGCCGGCAGCGACGAAGAGAATGGCGACATGGAAGGGAAAAATTGAGTGGATGTAAAAAGCCTTGGGTGGTTGGGCAAGTAAAGGCTAGAGCAATCTAAGAATCAGTCCTGTCGGATGCTGTCATGGCGAGAAGCGAAGTGACGAAGCAGTCCAGCCCCTCGACAGGGCACGGGGCCATGAGCTTGCCGAATGGCTAGATCGCCATGGCGCTATCCGTGCCTCGCGATGACAAACGGGCGGCCCGAAGGCTGCAGTCCAACTTCAACTCTTCTCGTTCCGGTCGCGGGACAGTTCGCTTTCGCCTCGCGGGCGCGGTGAAGCCGTGAGCGGTGTCCAGCAGGAAGCTTGGTACGGTTTTGGCGTACGATTTCTGGTTGCCAAGGCAGGGGCTTTGCCGCGGCGTCACCCTGACCGCATGTCCAACCCATTGGAGAAACTGCCCGCCGCACCCGGTGAACGTTATTATCCCCAACTGGATGGCCTCAGGGCTCTGGCGGTCGCGACGGTCTTCATCGGGCATCTGATCCCCCTGCCGCTTTTGCAGAAAATCGTGGGCTGGGGTGACATCGGGGTCGTGCTGTTCTTTTGTTTGAGCGGCTTTCTGATCACCGGAATCCTGCTTGAAATCGACTGCCGGAAACTGACGGGGAAAGCCGTCGCCATCCGGTCATTTTATGTCCGCCGGGCCCTGAGGATTTTCCCGATCTATTACCTGACCATCGCAATTGCGGTGGCCGTAGGCTACGGCCCGGTCCGGGTCCATCTGCTTCGTTTGGTCACTTACAGCCTCAACGTCCCCGGTCTGCCGCCGACGGACAATCTCTGGGCCGTGGCCCACTTCTGGTCGCTGAGTGTGGAGGAACAGTTCTACCTGTTTTGGCCGATGGTGGTTTTGTTCTTCCCGCGCCAGTACCTGCGGCGATTTTTGGTGGCCCTGATTGGCTTGGCGTTCCTCTACAAGCTCTCCCTGGCGTTGGTCAACGCGTCCTACACCCTGGTGTTCGCCAGTCTTTTGGGCTGTCTCGACTCACTGGGCTTGGGGGCGCTGCTGGCCATTGGCTGGAGTGAAGCGGCGAGCCGGGCGGGGACGGTTCGCCGCTGGGTTCGGGCAGGGATGGCGGGTGGAGCAGCCTGGGTGATCCTGACCGTGGTACGTATCGCGGTGGACATGGATGCCAATTACGCGGGTTATCTTTGGTTTGGGGTGGTCACTTTTGCGGCGGCGGCGGTGGCTTTCACGGGGCTGATCGCATTCGCCGCCAGCGGGACCCAGGGCCTGCTCGGACGATTCCTGGAAAACCGATTTATGGTGATGGTCGGCCGGATCAGCTACGGCCTGTACGTCTACCATTTCTTCATGCGTTACATCCTGCGCTGGATGGTCAGCCGCCAGTACCTCCATGTTACATCGCTCTGGACCTACGCGTGGCTCAGCATCGTGATGAGTGCCGTGGCCGCGGTTGTGTCCTGGCACCTGATCGAAAAGCCGATCCTCCGGCTGAAAAAATACTTTTATTATGGCGGGGCCGCGACGCGACTTTGATATCGCCGAACTGAAGCAGTCTTCAAAGCGGTTCTGAAAAGAGAGCAGTTGACGGTAATGGATCGAACGAGTCTTTCGGCAGGGTCTGGGCGAGCGACTCCTAAAGTGCGAGCCCAGCGGCTGGGCTCAGCAGCCGTTGCGCGGGTGTTGACCAGATGCGGTACGCCTTGCTGACGTTTTGAACTGAAATGGCGGGTGCTTCGTCCATTAGCTAGTTGTGGAATGCTGACGTGACTCACGTTGAATCGAGCCCAGCCGGCCGAGGGCAAACTCCAGCAACTTGGCCGCGGATTGCTCCGCCGTCTCCCCGCCGGTGTGCAGCACCAGGTCAGCGCGGGCCGGCGGCTCGAAGGTATCCGTCAGGCCGGTGAAGTGAGGAACATGGCCGCTGGCGGCCCGGGCATAGAGGCCTTTCACATCACGTTGCCGGCAAATGGCGAAGGACGCATCCATGTAAACAAGCGAAACGTTATCCGCTCCCACCACGTTGCGGACCAATTGACGGTGGACTTCCAGCGGCGTGATGAACGAGGCCACCGTGCATAGGCCGGATTGGGCTCCAAGCCGGGCGATGCAGGCGGCCCGGCGGAGATTTTCCAAACGACCCTCGGCGGAGAATCCCAGACCCTGGCTGACACCGGAGCGCAGCGCATCGCCATCCAGTTCAAGGACCGGAATTCCCCGGGTGCGCAACGAGGCCGTCAAGGTGGCGGCAAGGGTGGACTTGCCTGCGCCAGAGAGGCCGCAGAGCCAGAAGGTGGGGGAGGTGGACATGCTATGCTGGAGAAGGGAGGCGCGCAGCGCGCTGGAGAATGGTGGATGGAGAAAGGAGAAGGGAAGAGCGCGACGGGGGTCGCGTTGGAGCAGGGAGCAAGGGGCAGGGAGTAGGATCCGAAAGATAAGGTGGGAAAGGGAGAAGGCTGAAATTGCAAAGCCGATGGCTGAATTTTGACGGTTGAGAGCGAAGGTCTGACTGCCGAAATTCAGGGAGCTTACTACCTAAAACTTAAACCCTAGAACCAAGCGCAGCGCTAAAGCACATCCGCGAACGCAGGCTTGAGGCGGCGGAAGACCAGCTGACCGAGATAGCACGTCCCGAAGCCGACCAGATAAAGATAAGCCAGATGCTGGAGATTGACCGGGAGGTTCCACAGTAGGGCATTGCGGGATTGTTCGATGGCCAACAGCAGTGGGTTGAAACGCAGGATCTGCCAAGCCGCGGCGGGGATCTTGTGCGTTGGATAAAATATCGCGCTGGAATACATCAGGGCGAGGTTCAGAAATGATGTGAGCTGATTGAGATCCCGCAGAAAAACGCCCAAGGCGGCAAGGATCCAGGCCACGCCGAGTGCGAGGAGAATTACTGGCAGCAGGATAACGGGCAGCCACAGTACGCCGACGGTGAGGCCGCCCGCGAATAGCGCGATGCCCAACAGAGCCAAGCTGATGCTAACCAGCAGGTGAAACGCGGCCGCGATGATGCTGGCCGAGGGCAGGATTTCCAAGGGGAAGACCACTTTCTTCACGAAGTTGGGTTGCGCCACGACCAGATTGGGCGAGATCGCGATGACTTCTGCCAAAAATTGGAAAAGGCTCAGGCCCACAAAGACCCCGAGCGCGAAGTCCACTCGCGTCTCATTGGGCAGCACGCCGAAGCTGCCTTTAAATATATAGCCAAAGACGAACACATACAGGCCCAACATCAGAAGCGGATTCAGGAACGACCAGATGAGGCCGAGGTGACTGCCCTTATGACGCACCTCCACTTCGCGGAGGCTGAATTGCCAGAGCAACTCGCGCTGCCGCCAAAGATCAGTGGCGAAGGCAAAGGGTGAAGGGCTAGCTTTGGCGATATCCTGACTCATGGAGCCAAAACGGAACGCAGTGGATCGTTAGTAAAGTGAAATCGTGAGGGGTACAGCGCTGCGTCGGGAGAAAGGAGGATGGAGAAATGAGAAGGGAAGCGCGGAGCGCGAGTGAGTGTGACGCTTAAAGTGAAAGGGGGCGAGACGCAGTCTCGCGGGAGAAGGAAGGAGGGAGAAATGAGCGCGGCTCGAATACGTAAGCTTCAACTAAAGACCGTCTGCCATGCCAGATCCGCTAGCCCCCGATTTGGAGCCGGTTTCCTTTTTGCCGTTCTCCGTCCTCCACTGCATGGCGCAAATAGCGGTTTGCCCTGCGCGAATGGTCATCTGCGTGTCGTCGGCATGCGTCACTGCTCTGATTCCTTCCCGGCGCCCGTTGAACTCCATCCTCGTTGCGCCTTTTTCCCTTCTCCTCCGCGACATCGTCGCGGCGCCTCACTGCTCCGCCCAAAGTCCGGCGCTCGACCCGGTCGGAGCGCGGGACTTTGGGCTTGCGTTGACCGGTCTTCGCGATGGCCTCAGATTTTTCACTGCGGAACCGATGCCGCCCCACGGCGTCCATTCAAACTCCTCCCGCCCAGCGCAAAAACAGCGGGTTGAATTACCTTAATCCACCCTCCCTTAATGCTCCGAATCCTTCGCCCCGCTGCCTTGATCCTCACCTTGGGTTGCCTCGTGCACAGCAGCCGTGCCCAGACACCCCAGCCGGTTTCCGTCCCGCTGCCCGAGGCCTTTTTCCCAGGACTCAAAGGCATGCTCGACAGCGCAATCAAGCAGTCGCCGCGCATGATTCTCCGGAACCTGGACAATGCGATGGCCGAGCAGGACCGCATTGCGGCGCGTGCCGGCCAGCTGCCTACAATTGGTGGCAGCCTGCAGTACAATCCGTTGGAACGCGATTACCGGGCGGATCATCCCGGCTTCCTGAAGACCCAGCAATTGACCTATAACCTGACCTTGAACCAGCCCCTGTACCACTGGGGCGAGTTGAAGGCCAACACGCGGATCGGCGAGCTGCGGCAGAAGATCACGCAGGGCCAGACGGCGGACTCCTACCGCCTGCTCGTGCAGGAAATCCGCAGCCGCTACATGGCGGTGATCCTGTCCAAGACCGTCGTGGCCCGCGATCAGCTCAACCTGGCCATTGCCCGGGACCAGCTCGCCGTCGCCCAGGAAAAATACGAAAAGAAGGTCTTCTCGGACGCCGACATGTTCATGCCGCACCTAAACTGTGACCAAGCGACGTTGGCCGCCGACAAGTCGGCGGAAGACTATCACACCGCGAAGCTGACCCTTGCGAAGCTGACCGGGACCGCCGTGCTGGAGGACAGCCAGGTGCCCGACGAGATTCCCAGCGTGACCGCCGCGCAGGACCGGCTGGAAGGCCTGATGAACGCCTACGTCTCGCAGAAGGAGCCGAAATCCTATGCCCTCGACAATCTCCGCTCGCAGTTGGAGATCGAAAGGTTCAATTACACCGTCGCGAATGCGCGCCTGAAGCCCAAGCTGAACATGGTGCTGGGCACGAGCCAGGACCAGCAGAGTTATACCGCGGACATCTCGACCCGTTACCAGCTCGAGACCTACTTTGCCGGAATTCAGGTCAACTGGTCCATTTTCGACGGATTCAGCACCCGGAGCATGGTGAAAAATGCCCTGCTGCGCCGCCGGCAATTGGAACAGAACATCGAGGATGCAACCACGAACCAGCTCGACGAAGTGCGCAGCGAATTCAAGCAGCTCGGGTTCTCGGCCCGGGGGATGGAGCTGGCCGAACGGGTGTATGGGTCGAGCGAAGCGGGCCTGCACATGAAGCAGGATGACCTGAAGCGCGGACTGGCATCCGATGCCGAAGTCAGCGCGGCCAGGCTGAACTACTATTTCTCACAAGTCTCGGCCTTCAATGCCCGCGCGGACTACCTGACCCGGACGAGTGAATTTCTTTCGACGATCCTGGAAGATCCCGCGCTCGCGAACCTGCCGCAGCTTAACGACCAATGAAAAAAGCACTGATTGGGTTGGCCATCCTGGTGGTGGTGGTCCTTGGGTTGCGGGCCTTTCTGAAACCGGTGGCGAAGGTCGTCGCGGTGATCCCTGGCATTGCGGTCAAGAGCGTGCCGGGCAGTGTCACGGTCCAGGCGGAGTACCAAATGGACCTGAAGAGCGAGATCAGCGGGCGGCTGGTTAAATCGGAGCTCGATCCCGGCAAACCCGTGGCCGCCGGCACGGTCCTGGCGCAGATCGACACGGGCGACCTGAAACTGGACATTGAAAAGACGGAGACGGATTATGAGGCCGCCAAGCAGCGCATTGCCGTCGGCTCGGCCATCAAGCTCGATCTGGAGTCGGCGAAGGAGAACCTGGAGAATTTCGAGCGCCTGACCAAGGCGGGCAACTATCCGGTCGGTGAACTGGAAAAGCAGCGCAGGCTGGTGAAGCAGATCGAGCAGAAGCTCGAACTGGAAGGCGTGGCCAACAAGCAGGAGATCGCCAACTTTGAAAACGCCCTCAAGGTCAAGCGCCGCCAGCTCGAGAAGATGACCATCACCGCGCCGTTCGACGGGGTGGTCTCGGCGGTTTTCGCCCGGCCGGGCGACCTGATCAATTCCAACGCCCCCATCGCCACCCTGATCACCACCAGCCGGGCGGTGGAGGCGAAGATCAGCCAGGAAGATTTTGCCGATATCCGCCTTCAGCAGAATGCCCACGTCCGCTTCTTGGGCCGCGAAAGTGATACCTACGATGCCACGGTCATAAAAATCCTGCCCACGGCCGAGGCCGATACCCAGCGCTACCTGATCCACCTCGAGGTCAAGTGCCCGGCCGATGTGCTCGTGCCCGGCCTGACCGGGGAAGTGAACATCACGGTGGGCCAGCGGGCGGCGAAAGCGCTGATCCCGCGCCGCGCGCTGTTTGGGAACAATGTCTATGTGGTGCAGGACGGTCGCGTGCAGCTCCGCAAGGTCGAGGTCGGCTATGTGAGCCTCAACATCGCGGAAATCACCAAGGGCCTCGAGCCCAGTGAACAAGTGATCGTCGAGGAGCTCGACAAATTCCGCGACGGCGACCGCGTGAGCACGGAAGTCGTCAAGTAGCCGACGCATCGGGCCCGCCCGGCGCCATCGGCGCCAGGCAGCTCAACCACGGATGAACCCGGATTTAACCGCAAAGGCGCCAAGGTCGCGAAGCTCGCACTCCGCGGAGTTCTTCGCAGGGATGCCGTTTGCCTTGTCATCGCGAGCCCGGCGAAGCCGGGTGCGGCGATCCAGCCGGATGGATTGCTTCGTCGCCCGCTTCGCGGGCTCCTCGCAATGACAAACCGTACCGCCACCAAGTTCTTCGCGGAGCTGCCCTTTGTCTCTTCGCCTCTTTGCGTCTAATTCTGCCGTAGTCCATGTCGCCGAACTTCTATATCGCCTTCCGGTTCCTCACCGCAAAGAAGCGCGCCATGCTGATGAGCCTGTCCTGCACCGTGCTGGGCGTCGGGCTGTTCATTGTGACACAGGCGACCACGACCGGCTTTGAGGAGTTCTTCATCAAGACGATCCTGGGCACCGATGGTGCCCTGCGCGTTGAGGATAAGATCCAGGACACGATGCGGAGCATGAAAGCCGGTGACGGCTCGGACTTCCTCGTCAGCCACCGCGAGGGCTTGAAATACATCGAGGGCGTCGAGGAGCCCAAACGGGTGATCAACGGACTCAAGGATTTTGCCAATGTCTCCGGCACCTCGCCGGTCCTGCGGGGCAATGTCCTGGTGCGCAGTTCCTTCAAGAACGAAACCGCCCAGGTGTTCGGCATCAACCTCGATGAGCATCTCAAGGTGTCCGACATGCGCTCGCAGATCGTGCAGGGCGACATCTCCACGTTTCGCGAGTCGCCCACCGGCGCACTGATGGGCAAGGTGCTCGCCGAGCGCTTGGAACTGGGTGTAGGCAACTCGTTCATTCTCGACTCCCAAGGCGAACTGCGCCGCTACCGCGTGAGCGCAATCTATGAGACCGGGGTGGCGGACATCGACAAGACCCGCGTCTACGTGCACATGAACGAGGCCCGGTCACTGTTGAAAAAGCCCATTGGTGTGACGTTTATCCAGGTCAGCCTCTTCGACAAGGATCGCGCGGCAGAGGATGCCTTCCAGATGGAGGAGGTGCTCAAGCACAGCGCCCGGGCGTGGCAGGACCGCGAGAAGTCCTGGCTGTCGGCCTTTCATGCCCTGAGTGTATCCTCGGCCATCACGGTGTCGGTTTTTACGCTCATCGCCGGGCTGGCGATGTTCAACACGCTCGCGATGATCGTCCTCGAGAAGACCAAGGACATCGCGATCCTGCGCTCGATGGGTTATGAGCGCCGCGACATCACCCGGATCTTCCTCTGGCAGGCGGCGATCGTGCTCGCGATCGGCGCGATCGTGGGCGCGGTGATCGGCGTGGTGGGGACCTTTGCGGTGTCGAAGATCCCGCTGCCCATCAACGGCATCTTCAAGACGGAGACGTTCCAAGTCTCCTGGAACGGCTGGCACTATGTCGAGGCCGTGCTCACCGCCGCCCTCATGGTGATGGCCGCCAGCATCATCCCCGCCCGCCGCGCCGCGCGCCTGGAGCCGGGCGATATCGTGCGGGGGACCGCGCAGTAGCGCGGCGGACGCCGCGCTACGGGAAAAGGGAGAAGGGAGAAAGGAGAAGGGACGGAAACAATCCGGGACGGAATATGGAGAAAGGGACCAAAATTGAAGGTTTCGAGGATTTGGTGGTTTGGCAGTCAGCAATTGAGCTGGCGGCGGAGATCTACCGTGAATTTGAACCGACCCGGGATTTTACCCTGAAAAACCAGATTCAACGGGCGGCCATTTCGATCTCGTCAAATATCGCTGAAGGCTATGAACGCGGTTCAAACAAAGAATTTGTGCAGTTCCTTTATTACGCCAAGGGCTCCTGCGGTGAGGTCCGATCCCAGGCCCAATTGGCCATGCGGGTCAAACTGCTGACAGAAGCTCAGGCCCAACCGATTATTGCCGCATCCAAGGCACTTTCCGCCAAACTAGGCGCCTATATCAACGTCAGAGTCACCCAATTTACGTGAGCTCAGCCCTCCCTTCTCCTTCCTCCCTTCTCCCTTCTCCTGTTGGTGGCATCGCGTTGCGATGCACCAACCTGCAGCGCTACCTCGGCCAGGGCGAGGGACGCGTGCATGTGCTCAAGGGGGTGTCGTTCGAGGCCCAGCGGGGTCAGGTCTATGCGATCGTCGGGCCCTCGGGCTGTGGCAAGAGCACGTTGCTCTACCTCCTCGGCCTGCTCGACCAGCCGGATGGCGGCGAGATCTCGATCAACGGGCAGGTCATGTCGAACAACGACGATGCGGCCCGCACCGCCGCGCGCGGGGCGCACATCGGCTTTGTGTTCCAGTTCCATTTCCTGATGCTCGAGTTCACGGCGCTGGAGAACGTGATGATGCCGATGCGCAAGCTGGCCAAGCTCACGCCCCCCGAGATGACCGCGCGGGCCCACGAGCTCCTGACCTCGGTCGGGCTGGGGGACAAGACCCACCGCTTGGGCACGCAGCTTTCCGGCGGCGAGCAGCAGCGCGTGGCGGTGGCCCGCGCGCTGGCGAATGAGCCGTCAATCATCCTCGCCGACGAGCCCACGGGCAACCTGGACGTCAAGAATTCCACGATGGTATTCGACCTGCTGACGCGCCTCGCCAAGGACCACGGCCAGGCGGTCGTGCTGGTCACGCACAACCCCGAGATCGCCAACCGCTGCGACTCCGTCCGCCCCATGCGCGACGGGCTGTTTGTCTGAGCCGCGGCGCCGCGGCGAGCGCCGCGCGGGAGAAAGGAGAAGGGAGAAGGGAGAATGGAGTAGGGGGGCGAGGCGGGGCCTCACGGAAGGACCGCGACGTTGTCGCGGGGAAAAGGGAGCAGGGAGCAGGATCCGGTTGCTGAGGGTGGAACGCATTGCCCCAATGCGTTGTTTGGCTCCGTTTATGACTAAACGCCCGCAGAGCCGATTAAGCGCGTTGAGGGCAACACGCTCCACCTCTTAATCCCACGTGCGCTGCGGCGGATTAGGGATAATCCGCCCTGCCTCCCGCGCCTTATGTCACGGATCGTTTCCTGCTCCCTGCTCCTTGCCCCTTTCTCCGGCGCAAGAGCGTCGCACTTCCCTTCTCTGTCCTCCCTTCTCCCTTCTCCCGGCATGGCTGCGCCGCGCAGCCGTGCCGATAAGCCCGGGCGGGCGGGCCGAAAGGCGATGCTAATGATTTCGACAATGAAAATTACGCCGGAAATTTTGGTTTACAACGGAAACGCCGCCTCCTTCCTTCGACCGCGAGTCCAACCCTTCAACGACGTCCCGTGAGCCACGACCCATCGCGAAAACACTTTCTTGCCAAATTGATCGGGCTTTTTGCCGTCGCTGGCATCGCCCCGAGAATGCTCGCGAAATCCGCCGCGGTCCCGGCGGCCCCGGCCCCGGCTGCGGCCCGGGTCACCCTGCGCCCTGATTCCCGGGCCATCGCCCGCCGCGGCGAGGCGGCCTGAGGCCGTCAACGGACCCCTCTCGGACCATGTCGAACATCTTTCCCAAGTCGGCGAACAAGCTTCCGCTCCAGATCATCCTCTATCTGGTGGTCCTCGGCGGGGTGGTCACGGCCGGCGCGACCTACTACATGACGCCGAAGTACACGCGCGTCGGCTATGCCCCCGTCCAGCCCGTGCCCTACAGCCATGCGCTGCACGCCGGCCAGCTCGGCATCGACTGCCGGTACTGTCACAGCAACATCGAGAAGTCAGGCGTGGCCAACCTGCCCACCGCGCAGACGTGCATGAACTGCCACAACCAGGTGAAGAAGGACAGCCCCCTGCTCGCCGTGGTCCGCCAAAGCTACGAAACCGGCGAGGCGGTGCCATGGGTGAAGATCCACCAGACCCCGGACTACGTCTATTTCAACCACGCCATCCACGTGAACCGTGGCGTCAGCTGCGTCGAGTGCCACGGCAAGATCAACGAGATGGACGTCGTGGCGCACGCCAAGCCCCTCAGCATGGGCTTCTGCCTCGACTGCCACCGGGACCCCGCGGGCCACGTCCGCGAGAAGGCCGACATCTACAACCTCGATTCCCCGACGATCGCCGAGAAGTCCGGCTTTGCCGCGGCGCATAAATTTTTGACCGACCGGAACATCAAACCTCCGCAAAGCTGCTCCGGCTGCCATCGATGAAACGCAAATTTCACCATCCCGAACCGTCCGAACGCTCGCTGTCCGGCCCGAAGTACTGGCGCAGCCTCGATGAGCTGGCGGCGACGCCCGGCTTCCAGGCGCAGCTGGCGCGCGAATTCCCCGAGGGTTCCTCCTCGATCGAGGGCGTGGACCGCCGGCAGTTCACCAAGATCATGGCGGCGTCCTTCGCCTTGGGCGGCCTGGGCCTCGCGGGCTGCCGCCGGCCGGAACAGTACGTCCTGCCCTACGGCAAGTCGGTCGAGGGCGTGATCCAGGGGCTCCCGCGTTATTTTGCCACGGCCATGCCCCTGCGGGGCTCGGCCATCCCGCTGCTGGCGGAAACCCACCAGGGCCGTCCGACGAAGCTGGAGGGCAATCCCTCCTACGCGCCCCACGGCGGCGCGAGCTCGCTGCTCGCGCAGGCCTCGGTGCTCGACCTTTACGACCCGGACCGCGCCACGGCGCACGCGATCAAGGGTCAGGCCGCCACCTCCGCGCAGGTCGCGGCGCTCCTGGCCGACGTCAGCCAGACCTACACCGCCGCGAGTGGGGCAGGGCTGGCCTTCCTCGCCGAGGAATCCAGTTCCCCGACGCGCGCCCGCCTGCTGGGCCAGCTGAGGGCGAAATTCCCCCGCGCCATCTGGGCCGAGTACGAGCCCGTGCAGGACGAGCCGCCGGCCGCCGCGGCGCGCGCGAGCTTCGGCCAGGACGTCAAGCCCCTCTACCAGTTCGCCAAGGCCAAGCGCATCGTCAGCATTGATGCCGATTTCTTCCACGCCGAGGCCGGCAGCATTTATTACTCGCGCGAGTTCGCCAAGGGCCGCCGGGTGACGAAGAAGGAAGACCCGATGAACCGCCTCTACGTCGTGGAGAGCGGCCTCAGCCTGACCGGCGGCATGGCGGACCACCGCCTGCGTCTGGCCAGCAGCCACATGGCGGCCTTCGCCGCCGCGCTGGCGGCCAAGGTCATGGGCGCCTCCTCGCTGGACGCGCTGGGCCAGGGGCTCGACTTCAAGGACAAGGACAAGTGGCTCGAGGCCTGTGCGCAGGACCTGCTCGCTCACCGCGGCGAATGTCTCGTGGTCGCCGGGGCCCAGCAGCCCGCGGCGGTGCACGCCATCGTGTACGCCCTGAACGCCTATCTCGGCAACGTGGGAGCGACGGTTGATTTCGTTGCCATCCCGGCTGCCACGGCCTCGGGCATCGGCGCGCTGGCCGCCGCCATCAAGGCCGGTGCGGTCAAGACGCTGATCGTGCTCGGCGGCAACCCGGTTTATAACGCCCCGGCGGACCTCGACTGGAGCGCGCTGCAAAAGGCCGTGCCCGAGGTGATCCGTTACGGTTACTCCGCCGACGAGACCTCCGCGCTGGCCGGCACGCAGATTGCGGCCGCGCACTACCTCGAGTCCTGGGGCGATGCGCGCACCGTGGATGGCACGATCGTGCCGGTGCAGCCGATGATTCTGCCGCTGTTCAACGGCCTCACCGAGATCGAGGTTTTGGCCCGCGTGCTGGGGGAGGCCCAGGCCGACCCGTACGCGCTGGTTTACGCCACGATCACCGGGCTCGCCGCGGGTGCGGATCCGGAGAAGTTTTTCCGGCAGTTCCTGCACGACGGCCTGGTCGCGGGTTCGGCCTACGCGAAGGTGGCGGTGAGCTACGACGCCGCAGGCGCCAGCTCCCTGTTCAAGACCGCCCCGAAATTCGAGGCGCTTTCCGCCGGCAAGCTCGAGGTCCGCTTCGTCACCGACCACAAGATGGACGACGGCCGCTTCGCCAACAACGGCTGGCTCCAGGAGGTCCCGGACCCGGTCACCAAGATTTCCTGGGACAACGCGATCCTCGTCAGCCCGCGCCTCGCGCAGGAGCTGGGGATCTACCCGAAGGGCTCATCGCTGCAGATCGCCCGCGTCGAGAACGACGCGGATGCCGCCGGCAAGGAAAACGCCCACATCGCCGAAGTCACCGTGGGCGGCCGCAAGATACGCGGTCCGCTGCACATCCAGCCCGGCCTGTCCAACTACACCCTGGTGGTTCCGCTGGGTTACGGCCGCACGGTCTCGGGCCGCGTCGGCCAGGGCGCGGGGTTCAGCGCCTATCCGCTCCGCACGAGCGCCGCCCCGGATTTTGCCACGGGGGCGACGATCACGCTGACCGGCGAGCGCATGCTGCTCGCCAGCACCCAGGTGCACTGGTCCATGGAAGGCCGCGACATCGTCCGTGAGGCCAACTATGAAGGCCCGGAGAGCTATGCGGAGAACCCCGCCTTTGTGAAGGAAGTCGGCATGGAGGCGGAGACGCCGTCCGTGCTGGGCGAGACCGGCGAGGCGATGACGCCCGCGCAGCGCGCCACGGAAATCCCGCGCGGCAATTCGCTCTACTCGACGCCGAAGTTCGACGGCGTGCACCAGTGGGGCATGTCGATCGACCTCAACACCTGCACCGGGTGCAACGCCTGTGTCGTCGCCTGCCAGGCCGAGAACAACATTCCGATCGTCGGCAAGGACCAGGCGCTCCGCGGCCGCGAGATGCACTGGATCCGCCTCGACCGCTACTACTCCGACGGCCTGGCCGACGGCGCGGCCTTTGGCGGCGAGGGCAACCACCAGCTGCCCGAGGATCCCCAGGTTTCCCTGCAGCCCGTGGCCTGCCAGCAGTGCGAGCTCGCCCCGTGCGAGACGGTCTGCCCGGTCAATGCCACGGTGCACGACGACGAGGGCCTCAACGTGATGGCCTACAACCGCTGCATCGGCACCCGGTACTGCGCGAACAACTGCCCGTACAAGGTCCGCCGGTTCAATTATTTCGATTACAACCAGCGCCAGCTCGACAGCCTGTACCTCGGGCCCCTCGGGCCGCACGGCATGCCGGAGCTGGTCCAGATGGTGAAGAATCCCGAGGTCAGCGTCCGCATGCGCGGCGTGATGGAGAAGTGCACCTATTGCGTGCAGCGCATCCAGAACGGCAAGATCGAGCACAAGGTGAAGACCGCGCAGGCCGGCAACCCCGGCGACGTCACGGTCCCCGACGGCACCATCCGGACCGCCTGCCAGCAGGTGTGCCCGGCCGAGGCCATCGTGTTCGGCAACGTCCTCGACGACCAGAGCGCCGTCGCGCAGGCCAAGCGGCGGGAGCAGGACTACCAGCTGCTCGGCTACCTCAACACCCGCCCGCGGACCTCGTACCTCGCCAAGCTGCGCAATCCCAATCCCAAGATGCCTGATTACTCCGCGCTGCCGCTCAGCCGCATCGAGCACAACCAGAAGAGCCACCCCGGTGGAACGGAAGCCAAGCCCGAGGCCGGCCATGCCGCGCTGCCGGCCGCCAACAGCTTTGGAGGACTTAGCTAATGGCCCACGCTGAAACCGCCGCCTCGCCGGCCATTCTCGACGAAGTGAAGCCCGCGGTGCTCGCGCGGCCCAACCTCGTGGACCACGACCGCAGCTTCTCGTGGATCACGGAAAAGATCTGCGGCATCATCGAGGGGAAGACCCCGGCCTGGTGGTGGTGGTGCTTCGGCGTCGCCTGCTTCGTGGCCTCGTTCACCGTCGCGGGCATCATCTACCTCGTCGCCACCGGCGTCGGCGTCTGGGGACACCGCAACCCGGTCAACTGGGGCTGGCCGATCGTCAACTTCGTGTTCTGGATCGGCATCGGCCACGCCGGCACGCTGATCTCGGCGATCCTCTGCCTCCTGCGCCAGAAGTGGCGCACGTCCATCAACCGGGCCGCCGAGGCCATGACGATCTTCGCGGTCGTGTGCGCCGGCATCTTCCCGGTGTTTCACGTCGGCCGCGTCTGGTACGCGTGGTTCCTGTTCCCGATCCCGAACTCGAACTACATCTGGCAGAACTTCCGGTCGCCGCTGGAGTGGGACGTCTTCGCCGTCTCGACCTACGGCACGGTCTCGGTCCTGTTCTGGTACGTCGGCATGATCCCCGATCTGGCCACGCTGCGCGACCGCTTCCAGGCGGCCGGCAACAAGACCCGCTCGTGGCTCTACGGCTTCTTCGCCATGGGCTGGCGCGGATCCAGCCGCCACTGGAGCAACTACGAGATGGCCTACCTGATCCTGGCCGGCATCGCGACGCCCCTCGTGCTCTCGGTGCACACCATCGTGTCGTTCGACTTCGCGGTGTCGCTGATCCCCGGCTGGCACACCACGATCTTCCCGCCGTACTTCGTGGCGGGCGCCATCTTCTCCGGCTTCGGCATGGTGCTCACGCTCATGCTGCCGCTGCGGGCGATCTACCACCTGGAGGACCTCATCACGCAGTACCACATCGACTGCATGTGCAAGATCACCCTGGCGACCGGCACGATCGTCGGCTACGCCTACGCGATGGAGTTCTTCATCGCGTGGTACAGCGCGAATCCGTACGAGGGCTTCACCTTCATCAACCGCGCCTTCGGCCCCTACGCCTGGGCGTACTGGATCATGATCAGCTGCAACGTGATCACGCCGCAGTTCTTCTGGTTCAAGAAGGTCCGCGAGAACACGACGATGGTCTGGGTGCTCTCGATCTTCGTGAACGTCGGCATGTGGTTCGAGCGCTTTGTCATCATCTGCACCTCGCTCACCCGCGATTACCTGCCCTCAAGCTGGGGCAACATGAGTCCGACGATCGTCGATATCTTCACCTTCTTCGGCACCTTCGGGGTGTTCTCCGTGCTGTTCCTCCTCTTCATCCGGTTCCTGCCGCTGATGGCCATGGCCGAAATCAAGGCCGTCACGCCGCGGGCCGATCCGCACGCGGGCCATGACGGCCACGCCGCCCACTAATCCGCCCATGGCCACACCCAATTACGGACTGATTGCCACGTTCGACTCCCCGCCGGACCTGTACCACGCGGCGGAGAAGGTGCGCGATGCCGGCTACAAGAACTGGGACTGCATCACGCCGTTCCCGGTCCACGGCCTGGACAAGGCGATGGGCGTGCGCCGCTCCATCGTCCCGCGCATCTCGCTCGCCGGCGGCATCACGGGCTTCTGCACGGGCATGTCGATGATCTGGTGGACGGGTGCCTACGACTACCAGATCACGGTCGGCGGCAAGCCGCTCTTCAGCCCGATGTTCGCCTTCCCGGTCAGCTACGAGCTGACGATCCTCTTCACGGCCTTCGCCACGATCGGCGGCATGTTCTTCCTGAACGGCCTGCCGATGCATTACCATCCCGTGCTCAAGTACGACCAGATCAGGCGCGGCATGGACGACACGTTCTTCATCGTCATCGAGGCGCGCGACCCGCGCTTCAACCTGGCCAACACCAAGGCGCTGCTGGAGCAGGCCGGCGGCAAGGAAATCAAGGAGCTGGAAGCCTGAGCCATGCGCAACGTCTACCTTGTCACCGCATTCCTCGTCGTGCTCACGGTCTCCGTCCTTGGGCTCCGGGGCACGAAATTCACCCATCCGCCGATGGACGTCTTCCCCGAGTGGGCGTTCCCCGGGATGAAGCGCCAGCCCAAGCCGCGCCCGCAGGGCGAGAGCACCTTCTTCGCGGACGGCCGGGCGGACCGCCCGATTCCCGCCGGCACCGTGTCGCGCGATCCGCTGCGCAACGACTCCGCCCTCTACGAGGGCAAGGCCGCCGACGGCACGTTTCTCCGCGGGTTCCCCGCGGCCATCACGGTGGACGCCAAACTCATGGCGCGCGGCAAGGAGCGTTACACCATCTACTGCTCGCCGTGCCACGGCGGGGTGGGGGATGGCAACGGCATCACCAAGCAGTACGGCATGGGCGCGACGCCGACCTATCATGACCCGCGCCTGCGGGCCATCGCCGAGGGCGAGATCTTCAACACCATCACGCACGGCAAGGGCAACATGCTCTCCTACGCCGACAAGGTCCTCCCCGAGGACCGTTGGGCCGTGATCCTGTATGTCCGCGCCCTCCAGCGCGCCCAGACCGGCACCGTGGCGGACGTTCCCGCGGCCCACCAATCGGAGCTTGGCATCAAATGAGCACTCACGCTGCAACCGCTCCCGCCGCCCTGGCCACCGAAGCGAACTCGTCGTCCGCGGCCGCCAAGTCCCTGATCATCGGCCTCGCCGGCCTGGCCGTGACCGCGGCCGGCATCGCGCTCTCGCCCAACAAGCATGGCCCGGTGATGTCCTACCTCGTCGGCGTCACGTACTGGACCGCCATTGCGATCGGCATGCTGATGATGGTGATGATCCACCACATCGTGGACGCCTCGTGGTCGGTCGTCATCCGCCGCCAGTGGGAACACGGACTCGCGGCCTTCAAGTGGCTGTTCGTGCTCTTCCTGCCCCTGCTGATCCTTGCGTGGGTCAAGCCCGGCTATGTCTGGCCGTGGATGGACCTTCACCACGTGCTGCACGGCAGCGAGACGGTCGGCAACGACGTCCTCTACCAGAAAAAGTCCGGGTTCCTGAACCTGGGCATGTTCACGGGCATGACGCTGGCGTTCTTCGTCATCTGGGTCTGGCTGTCCGCCCGCCTCCGCAAGGCCTCGTTCACGCAGGACGTGGACGGCAGCGCCGCTTGGACGACCACCAACCGGTTTAATTCGGCCATGGGCCTGCCGCTCGGCGCGCTCACGCTGACCTTCGCCGCGGTGTACTGGGTGAAGAGCCTCGAGTACCACTGGTTCTCCACGATGTACGGCGTGTGGTTCTTCGCGAACTGCATGCGCGGCGCGCTCTGCTGCGGCGTCGTGATCATGGTCTGGCTCTACCGCCGCGGGGATTACAAGGGCATCCTCAACACGAACCACTTCCACAGCATCGGCCAGCTGATGCTCGCCTTCACGGTGTTCTGGGCCTACGTGACCTTCTCCCAGTATTTCCTGATCTGGAACGCCAACATCCCCGAGGAAACCTTCTGGTACAACCTGCGCGAACTGAACCACGACGGCTCGACCAACCAGTGGTGGTACGTCGGCCTCGTGCTGGTGTTCGGCCATTTCGTGATCCCGTTCTGCGCGCTGCTGTCCTACCGCTTCAAGGTCACGCAGCACATCATCCGCCGCATCGCCTTCTGGGTGCTGACGGTGATCCTGGTCGACATGTGCTACAACATCCTGCCGGCCCTGAAGGATGCGCACGGCGACTCGCTGCCGTTTCTCTCGATCAACCTGCTCTGGGTACTCACCTCGGTGATCGGTATCGGCGGCGTGTGCATCTGGGCCTATCTCCGGAGCCTCCCGACCACCAAGCTCATCCCGATCCGCGACCCGCGCATTGGCGAATGCCTGACTCACCATGAGTGATTCCCCCTCCAAGTCCGCTCCGCTCGTGACCATCCTGACCGTGCTGGCCGGCTTCGCGCTGTTCCTGCTGGTGGTTTATTATCTTTACGTGCCGCTGCAGACCGGTCCCTACACCGACGACGGCATCCACACAGCCGCGGTACGGAAGGAAAACCTGGCCAAGCTGCGCGAAAAGCAGGCAAAGCAGGCGGCCAGCTACGGCTGGGTCGACCAGAAGAATGGCGTCGTCCAGATCCCGCTGGAGCAGGCGATGGACCTGACCGTGCAGAAATACGCCACCAAGCAATAACCGGCCCCACCCATTTGAGATGACCACCGCACCCTCCGCCGCCACGCCGGCCGAAGTCACCGAGATCGACGCCTCCGCGCGCTGCCCGCTGCTCTTGCTGCTCGGTTCCGCGCTCGCCTGGCTCGTCCTGAGCGGCGCGCTGGCGCTTGTGAACCTTGTCCAACTCAACTCCCCGTCGTTCCTGGCGGAGTGCCCGGTGTTGTCCTTCGGCCGCACGCAGGCCCTGCAGGAGACGGCCTTCATCTACGGCTGGGCCGCCAATGCCGGCCTCGCTGTCGCCCTCTGGATCCTGGGCCGCCTCGGCGGCGCGCCGCTGCGCTCGCTGAACTGGGTGACCGCCGGCACGGTGTTCTGGAACGTGGCGGTCGTGCTCGGGCTGGTGGGCATTGCGACGGGTGACGCCATGGCGCACACGTGGCTGCACCTGCCGCGCTACGTCCTTCCGCTGCTGCTGGTCGCCTACGGCACGATCGCCGTGTCCGGCGTGCTGGCCTGGACCGGCCGCCGCAACCAGATGACCTTCGCCGCGCAGTGGTACGCGGTCGCGGCGCTGTTTCTCTTCCCGTGGATTTTCTCCGCCGCCCAGGTGATGCTGGTGTTCACCCCCGAGCGCGGCGTCCTGCAGGCGCTGGTGGGAGGCTGGTTCGTCCAGGGCGCCTGGACCCTCTGGCTGGCGCCGCTCGCGCTCACCTCGGCCTATTACCTGGTGCCGAAAGTCAGCGGCCGGGCCATCCCGAGCTATAATTTTGCCGCGCTCAGCTTCTGGACCCTGCTGGTGGTCGGCGGCTGGACGGGTGGGCGCCATTTCATCGGCGGCCCGGTCCCGGCCTGGGTGGCGTCCATCGCCGGCGTCTCCTGCGCCCTGCTCCTCTTTCACTACATCGTCGTGGGCCTCAATCTCCGCGCCGCGTTCTCCAGCGGCGGCAGCACGGTGCTGAAGTTCGTCGCCTTCGGCCTCGGCGCCTACGTGCTGGGCGGATTGCTGGATGCCGTGACGGCCATCCGGGGCGTGGCGCTGGTCACGCAGTTCACGTATTTCACGGCGGCCCAGTCGCAGCTCGCGCTCAACGGGGCGTATTCCATGATGATCTTCGGCGCGATTTATTTCCTGGTGCCCCGCATCACGGGGCAGGCCTGGGCATCCGCGACGCTGATCCGCGCGCATTACCTGGCGGCGATCATTGGCACGGCCGGATTGGTCGCGGCGCTGGCCGTGGCCGGCTGGATCCAGGGCCACGATCTGAACGATCCGGCGGTGACCTTCGCCACGATCGCCGCGCACACCAAGACTTGGCTGCAGGTGGCGACGGCGGCGCAGGCGCTGCTGGTGCTGGGCAATCTGCTCCTGTTCGGCCAGCTGCTGAAGTCGGCCGTTTCCAGCCTGCTGGTCCCGGCGACCGCGACTTTCCGCCAGCCTCCGACGATGGAGGCGTCTGTGTCATGAAAAACGGCTTCACTTTCTTCCTCGGTCTATTCCTGGCCCTCGCCCTGGCGTGGGCGGGCATCGTGCTGGGCTCCCACGCCCAGCTCGGCCATCTCGCCCCGTACTTTGACGAAAACGAAGGCAAGGCCTTCCCGGAACGCCTGCCCGGCATCGCCGCGCGCGGTCAGTTGGTCTATCAGGACCTGGGGTGCGCGGCCTGCCACACGCAGCAGGTGCGCCGGCCCGATTTCGGCAGCGACAAGGCGCGGGGTTGGGGCGACCGCCAGAGCGTGGCCCGCGACTATGTCAGCCAGCCGCATGTGCAGCTCGGCGAGAGCCGCATCGGCCCGGACCTGGCCAACTTTGGCGCGCGTCCGCTGGCGGTGGATGCCGATCGCCTGACCCAGTATCTTTACGACCAGCATGGCGGCATGCCGCCCTACCGCTTCCTCTTTGAGACGCGCCGCATCACCGGCGAGCGTTCCGCGAAGGCGCTCAAGGTTCCGGCCGCGGCGGGCATGGAGGTGGTCGCGACGCACCGGGCGCAGGCCCTGGTGGCGTACCTGCAGAGCTTGAACAACGTGTACGAATATCCCGAAGCCCGCCCGCTCGAGCCGGTGGAAGCGAAGAAGGAGGGTGAGGCCAAATGAGCGACCAGAACCCCATTGATCCGTGTCAGGAGCAGGCCGGCGCCTCGGACGAGAGTCTGCTGGCGGCGCACGAGAAGCTGCTCGGCAGGAAGCCCGAGGACGGCGCGCATTACAAGATGCTGCCGCTTGCGCTGCTCTTCGTGTTCAGCGGCCTGATCTTCTACGCCGGCACCTACCTCAACCATTTTTCCGGCCACTACGATCCGGCGATCTTCAACGAGAATGCCCATCCCAGCAGCGGGGCGGCGGCGAGCGTGAAGCTTGATCCGATGGTGCTCGGTAAAAAGAACTTCGAACTCGTGTGCGCCACGTGCCACCAGGTCAACGGCCAGGGCGTCCCGGGCGTTTATCCGCCGCTGGCGGGCTCGGAGTGGGTGAACGGCTCCGAGGAGCGGGTCATCCGCATCGTGATCTACGGGCTGAAGGGCGAGGTCGCCGTCGAAGGCAAGACCTACAGCTCGGCGGCCATGCCGGTCATCGGCAAGGTGACGGGCTCGGGCTACAACTGGAGCGACGACAAGATCGCGGCCGTGCTGACTTACGTCCGGGCCTCGTTCGGCAACAAGGCGCCGGCGATCACCGCCGCGAAGGTTGCCGAGATCCACGCCAAGGAAGGCGACCGCAAGGAGTGGTCGCAGGACGAGTTGCTCAAGGTCCACTGAGCGGGTTCGTGGCCGGTTAGGCGCCAAGAGGCGAAGGCGCGAGGAACGGAGCAAAGCCTGAGGTTTTTCACCCTTGGGCTTTTTTTTGAGATCGAACTTTGCCCCTTCGCGTCTTTGCGCTTGAATCAGCGCCGCCTTACTCCCCGAGCTTTTTGCCGGGCACGAGGTAGCCCTGCACGTAGTCCCGCACGGCCTCGGTCAGCGGGGTCATCGCCCGGGCGTAGCCCGTGGCGCGCAGCTTCGCGACATCGGCCCGGGTGTAATACTGGTACTTGCCCCGCAGCACCTCGGGCATGTCGATGAACTCGATCTCCGGCGCCCGGCCCAGCGCGCGGAAGATTGCGCCGGTCAGCGCCACCCAGGTGTTGGCCTCGCCGGATCCGAGGTTGTAAAGGCCGCCGGCCCGCGGCGCCTGCCCGGCAAAATGCAGGGTCATCTCGACGGCGTCCTTCACGTACAGGAAATCGCGCATCTGCTCGCCATCCTTGAATTCGGGCTTGTGGCTCCGGAAGAGCTGCACCCGGCCGGTGGCGAGGATCTGCTGGTAGGCCTTGTTGACGAGCGACCGCATGTCGCCCTTGTGGTCCTCGTTCGGGCCGAAGACGTTGAAATACTTCACTCCGACGATCTGGTTCAACCAGCCCTGTTGCTGCGCATACAGGTCGAAGAGGTGCTTCGAGTAACCGTACATGTTGAGCGGCCGGAGGCGGCCCAGGTCCTCGCTTTGGTCGTCCATGCCCTCGGCGCCGTCGCCGTAGGTGGCGGCGGAGGACGCATAGATGAAGCGCGCGCCCTGGGCGAGCGACCAGGCGGCGAGCTCCTTGGTGACGTTGTAATTGTTGTCGATGAGGTAGCCGGCGTTCTTCTCGGTCGTCGAGGAGCAGGCGCCGAGGTGAAACACGGCGGAGAACCGGCCGAATGCCGCGGGATTCGCCGCCAGCTGCCGGCGGAACGCGTCGGCTTCCACGTAGTCGGCGAACTTCAGCGGCGTGAGGTTCTTCCATTTCTCGTCCGAGCCCAGCACGTCGGTCACCACAATGTCGGCGTGGCCGCGCCGGTTGAGGGCCCAGACGAGGGCACTGCCGATGAAGCCGGCGCCGCCGGTGACGAGAATGCGGCCGGAGAGTGAACTCATGTGTCCCTCGACATTTCCTCCGAACGCGCCTTGGCGGCAAGCACGGTCTCGCGCAGCGTGCCGCGGAAATCGCGCGCCTCCATCCGGTTCAGCCCGGCGAGGGTCATGCCCTTGGGCGAGGTGACCTGCCGGCGCAGCTCCTCGGGATCGGTGCCCGTGCGGGCCAGCAGGCGGGCGGCGCCTAGCACGGTCTCGATGGCGAGGGTTTTCGCCGTTTCCGGCGGCAATCCGCCGGCCACGCCGCCATCGCGGAGCGCGGCGGCAAACTCAAAGAGAAAGGCCGGGCCGCTGGCGCTGACCGCGGCGGCGGCGTCCATCAGGGACGCCTCGATCTCGATTGCGTGACCGAGCGCCGAGAGCAGCGTGGCGACGGTGGCGCGGTCCGCCGGCGCGAGCGGGGCGAGGCTGCACCACGGGGTCATGCCGGCGCCGATGCGCGCGGGAGTATTGGGCATGGCCCAGACGAGCGCCCGGGCCTGCGGAAAGGTCTGGGCGAGGCGGGCGGGGCGCTTGCCGGCGAGGACGGAGATGACGAGCTTGCCGGCCGTGAGGGCGGCGAGGCGCGGGTCGGCGCCGGCGAGCTGCTGCGGCTTGAAGGCCACGACCAGGGTATCCGCGCTGGCGACCAGTGCGGGCAGCGAGTCGGCCAGGGTGATGCCGGTGCGGCGGGCGAGCAGGGCGGCGGTCTGGCCGCTGCCGCCCAGGCAGGAGAGGTCGGACGGGGCGACGGCGCCCTGCGCAAGCAGGCCGTCAACCATCGCGGCGGCCATGTTACCGGCACCGAGGAAGGCGAATTTGGTCGCAGTCATGAGGCGAGAGGTGGAGCGCGTCGCCCTCAACGCGTGGTTCGATGTGCGGCCCGGTCCAAGCGCGCTGAGGGCAACGCGCTCCACCTTCCTCGCCGCCGGCATCCGTGACGGGAATTCACCGGTGGCCCGCTTTGGGCTCAGGTATCCCCGATCCGGCGCATCCGCTGCTCGAGCGGGTGCAGCAGGGTGGCGCTCGCGCCTCCGCCCTCGCGGTCGGTCAGGGTCACCTCGCCATCCAAGTTGCGCAGCGCATGCCGGGCGATCGTCAGGCCCATGCCCACGCCGACCGTATGCTTGGAGCTGATGAAGGGCTCGAAGACGCGGTCGCGGATCTCCGGGTCCACGCCGCGGCCCTGGTCATCAATGCGGATCTGGAGGAAGCGGCGGTTGCCGGACCGCTCGACGATCTCGGTCGTGATCGAGATCGGGCGGTCGGTGGCATCGGCGGCGTACGACTCCCACGCATTGATCAGGACCTTGGCCACCACTTCCTCAAAGATCTCGTAATTGGTATCGAAGGAATAGTCGCCCAGCGGGTTGTTGATCGTGACCGGGGCGGTGAGGCTGTTCTCGAGATGGAAGCGCAGGACGCTGCCCTCGAGCAGGCGCTGCAGGTTGCCCTTGGCGAGCGGCGGGTTGGTCTTCACCAGCAGGAGGCTGAGCTGCTTGATGATCGAGACGATGCGGCCGATGGCCTCCTCGACATGGTGGGCGTTCTTCTTCACCTGCTCGGGCTTGTCGTAGTAGGCCTTGATGAGGTCGAGGTGGCCCATCACGACGCCGAGGAGATTGTTGAGGTTGTGGGCGATGCCCTGCGTCACGGCCCCGATGGTCGAGGCGCGGCGGGCGTCCACCAGGCGGCGCTGCAGGTCCAGCATCTCGCGGTTGATCGCGACGAAGCGGAGCTGCGTCTGGACGCGGGCGAGGGTCTCGTCGAGGTCAATGGGCTTGGTGATGTAATCAACCGCGCCGACGTTGAGGCCCTCGATCTTGCCTTCCTTCGAGGTGCGCGCGGTGACGAAAATGACCGGAATGGAACGGGTGTCGTCCGAGGCCTGCAGACGCTGGCACACCTCGATGCCGTCCATGTCGGGCATCATGACGTCGAGGAGAATGAGGTCGGGCTTGTCCTTCCGGACGAGGTCCAGGGCCTCGATGCCGCTGTAGGCAGCGGCCACGCGCATGCCCTCGCGCTCCAGCTTCCGCTTCAGCAGCTGAACGTTTATGGGCTGATCGTCGACGATCAGGATGGTTGGGGCGGCACTCATTTCGTTGAGAGCAAAGCAACTGCGGTGGCAAAGCGCAAGCTACTGCGCAGGGTGGAGGCGAAAAGCTTTGACGGTGTTCTTCATGAGCATCGCGACTGTCATGGGGCCGACCCCGCCGGGGACGGGCGTGATCTTGCTGGCGAGGAGCGAGACTGAAGGGAAATGCACGTCCCCGGTCAGACGGTAACCGGTTTTCTTGCTGGGGTCGGGCACCCGGTTGATGCCGACATCAATGACCACCGCGCCGGGCTTGACCATGTCGGCGGTGACGAACTCGGCGCGGCCGATCGCGGCGATGAGGACGTCGGCCTGGCGGGTGAGCGCGGGCAGGTTCACGGTGCCGGAGTGGCAGATGGTCACCGTGGCGTTCGCGCCGGCCTTCTTTTGCAGGGCCAGCAGCGCGACGGGCTTGCCGACGATCAGGGAGCGGCCGAGGACGACGACGTGCTTGCCCTTCAGGTCCACATGACTGCGGGCGAGCAGCTCCATGATGCCCGCCGGGGTGCAGGACACGAAGCCGGTCTCATCCTCCTGGGCGATCTTGCCGAGGTTGAGCGTGTTGAACCCATCCACGTCCTTGGCCGCGGAAACCCGGCGGAAAACCGCGAGTTCGTCAATGTGCTTCGGCAGGGGCGACTGCACAAGGATGCCATCCACGGCGGGGTCGGCGTTCAGCTGGTCGATCAGGGCGAAAAGCTCCGGCTGGGTGATCGTGACGGGCGGCAGGATCACCCGGCTGATCAGTCCGATCTCGGCGGCGGTCTTCTCCTTTTTCCGGACATAGGAGACGGAGGCGGGGTCTTCGCCCACGCGCACCAAGGCGATGCACGGGCTGCGTCCGCGGAGGGCGGCGACCTCCGCCTTGAGTTCGGCGATGATGGCGGCGGCCACCTGGTTTCCATCAATGAGTTCCATGGGAGAGACGAGTAGCGGGTGGTGCGTAGCGGGCAGCGGATAGAAAAGGACCGGGTTCGGACGCGGAGCGCGAAGCGCTGCCGCTCGCGCCGGTGGCGGCTACCGCAGTTGCAGGCTCTCGACCTCGATCACGATGTCCTTGGTCCCGGGCACGGCGATCGCAGAGCCGTAAACCACGACGACGTGGCCGATGTATTTGTCGATTTGCTCGGTGAGCAGAAGCTTGCTGATATCCACGTAAGCGTAACGGTCGCCGGAATCATCGGCGAGCGCCCAGTCGTAGGGCCGGCGCGGCTTGAAGGCGCTGCGGGTGGAGACAAACTTGCCCTGAAACAGGCGGGGCAGTGTGCTCGATCCGCCGTCGCCGAGGTTGACCATCGGGGCCGGCCGGCCGGCGGTGGTGACGCCGTAGGCGACCGGCGTCATGGGGGCGGGATCGACCGGGGCGCTGACGCTGGACGTGGCGGCAGCGGTGGCGATCGGCGGGAGATAGCCGGGAACGCCGCCGACACGGATGTACCCGGTCAATTTCTTTTGGAGACGGATCTGGGTCCACTTGCCATGCAGCCCGGTGATGTCCGACTTGTCGGACATCTCGATCTTGGTCAGCTCGGCGGCGCCGGCCTTCGGCGCGGCGTAAACCGGGGCGCCGAGGCGGACATCCAGATTCTTCATGATGTCACCGTTCTTAACGTAGCCGTCGACCGGCCCGGCCAGCTCGACCGCCAGCCAGCCGGCGGGGGTGGTGGCGAGGGCTCCCGGCGCCACGACGGGCTCGCTGCCGGCGCTGAGGACAGTGAGGGTGGCCGACGATTCGTCGGGCTGCACGTGGACGGCGGTGGTCGCGGTCAGGGGTGCGGCGACCGCGGCGGTGGCGGTGGCGAGCAACAGGGCGGCGAGACGGAGGTTAGTCTTCATGGTCATCAAAATCAGGGGGCGTGGCGGAGGCCTCGAGGGCCGCATGGGGAGTGCGCGGGGATTGGAACAACTGTTCGATCTCCTTGGTAGAAAGTTGTTTCATGGCGTGCAACGGGATTCCCTTCAGCCGCAGAGCGCCGATCTGGTAGCGGCGGAGGCGCTTCACATCGTAGCCCAGCGTCGTGAAGAGCAGGCGGATCTCGCGCTTCTTGCCGTGGTGCATGTGCACGTCGAGGTGGGTGGAGGTGTTGCCGGCGCCGGGGTTGACCAGGGCCGCGCGCTCGACCTTGAGGCGCTCGCCCTCGAGCACGATGCCCTTGACCAGCAGGGGGAGACGGCCCGCCGGGAAAGGCTGCTTGAGAATAACGTAGTAGCGCTTCACGACCACGTTGGACGGGTGCATGAGCCGGTGGGCGAGGTCGCCGTCGGTGGTGAGAATCACCAGGCCCTCGCTGTCCATGTCCAGCCGGCCGGCGCAGAAGAACCGGTATTTGGCGAACTCGCGCGGAAGCACGCTGAAGATGGTGTCGGCGTGGTGCGGGTCGTCGTTGGAGCAGAGTAGCCCGCGGGGCTTGTTCATGGCGAGCGTGATGCGGGGCTGGGCGACGGTGCGCACGGACTTGCCGCTGACCGTGACCTTGTCGACGCCGGGGGAGATTTTCTGGCCCAGCGCGGCCTTGGCGCCATTCACCCAGACCTCGCCTTGCGCAATCAGCGCCTCGGCCGAGCGCCGCGAGCACACGCCGGCATCGGCGATGAATTTCTGCAGGCGGATGGGTTCGGCGGTGCTCATGAAAGTCGGGTCAGTTGGCGGAAGTTTTCAAGGCGTAGCAAGCCTGCGCGCGGTCTGGCCGGAGCTTTCGCCACGAAGGGCGCGAAGCACACGAAGGCCGGACCCAAGCCATCGGCGCGATCTCATCGAGGGCGTCGGATCGAAGACATGGATTCATCAAAGATTTTTTTGCGCTTCTTGTGCCGCTTAGCGGCCATCCTCAGCGGTTCGGTGTTCGTGGGCGTCGCGATGAAAGCAAAAATTCCGGCCTCGCGGGTGATGGCCATGCGCGGTTGAAACCGTGCTTGCCAGCGCGGACGGCGCGCCGCTTTCATGCGCGCAGCCATGCCTGCTGCCGTTGACGCTTCCGCCTACTCGAAAGACCACCCGTTTCCCGCCCGCCTGACGGACAGCCGGCTGCTCAACAAGCCTGGCTCCGCGAAGGAAACCCGGCACTTCGCCGTGAGCCTCGCGGGCAGCGGGCTGCGTTACAAGGCGGGCGACTCCCTGGGTGTGTTCCCTGAGAACCGCCCGGCGGAGGTCGCGGAGCTTCTGTCCCTCCTCGGTGCGACCGGCCACGAGCCCGTCTCGCCGGCGATGCTCCGGCTGCCGGAGCCGCTGCCGCTGCGCACGGTGCTGGCCTCGCGGCTGGCGCTCGCCGGCCCGACGCGCAAGCTCGTCGAGACCCTGGCCGGCAAGGCCACCGACGCCGACGAGAAGGGCAAACTCCAGGGACTGCTTCTGCCGGAGTCCAAGGACGTGCTCATCGCTTTCCTGGAGGAGCGCGAGTACGCCGACCTGCTGGCGGAATTTCCCAGCGCCAGGCTGACGCCGCAGGAGCTGACCGACCACATGCGGAAGCTCATGCCGCGCCTCTATTCGATCGCGTCCTCGCCGAAGGTTTACCCCCATGAGATCCACCTGACGGTGGCGGTGGTGCGTTATGAAACCAACCGCCGGGAGCGGGTGGGGGTCTGCACGACCTTCCTGGCGGACCGGGTGCAGGTCGGCACGACGCCGGTGCCGGTGTTTGTGTCGCACTCCCATTTCGGGCTGCCGGACGACGGCGCGAAGGATGTGATCATGGTCGGGCCGGGGACGGGGATCGCGCCGTTCCGGGCGTTTGTGCAGGACCGGGTGGCGAGCGGCGCGACAGGCCGCAACTGGGTGTTCTTTGGCGATCAGCACCGCGCGACGGATTTCCTCTACGAGGAGGAATGGAACCGCTGGGTCGCGTCGGGCCAGGTGGCGCGCCTCGACACGGCGTTTTCGCGGGACCAGCCCCTGAAGGTCTACGTGCAGGACCGGATGCGCGAAAACGCCGCGGAACTCTGGTCATGGATCAAGGGCGGGGCCTATTTTTATGTGTGTGGCGACGCCAAGCGCATGGCGAAGGACGTGGACACGGCGCTGCTCGACGTCATCGCGCAGCAGGGCAGCCTGGATGCGGCCGCCGCCGCGGACTACGTGAAGCAAATGAAAAAGGACAAGCGCTACCAGCGCGACGTGTACTGAAGACGAAGCAGGGCGTAGCGGGTAGCGAGCATCCGGTGAAAGGCCGCGAACCGGTCGTTCGTTTTTCTCCTCGCTACCCGCGACCCGGTACTCGCTACTATTTCCCCCTCATGCTTACGTTCACCCAACGCACCGCCCTGGTCACCGGTGCGGGCCGCGGCATCGGCAAGGCGATTGCCGAAACCCTGGCCCGTCACGGCGTGACTGTCATCTGTGTCTCCAAGTCCGCCGATTCCTGCGGCGCGACAGCCGCCGCGATCACCGCGGCGGGCGGCAAGGCGAAGGCCCTGGCCGTGGATGTGGCCGATGGCGCGGCCGTGGCCAAGGCCGCGGAGGCGCTGCTCGCCGAGTTTCCCGTGATTGATATCCTCGTGAACAACGCGGGCATCACCAAGGACGGGCTGCTCTTCCGCATGAGCGAGGCGGACTGGAATGATGTCATCGCCACCAACCTCTCCAGTTGCTTCCACTGGACCAAGCACCTTGGCCGGCCCATGACCCGCGCGCGCTGGGGCCGTATCGTGAACATCACGTCCGTCAGCGGCATCATGGGCAATGCCGGCCAGGCCAATTATTCCGCGGCGAAGGCGGGCATGATCGGCCTGACCAAGACGCTGGCCCGGGAGTTCGCCGGCCGCAATGTGACCGTCAACGCGGTCGCCCCCGGCTTCATCAAGACCGATATGACGACCGAATTCGTCAATAACCCGGAGATTTCCGCCAAAGTCCTCGAAGCCGTGCCCTTAAAGCGCTTTGGCGAGGCGGCGGACATCGCGCATATGACGGCCTATCTTTGCTCCGAACAGGCCAACTACATCACCGGGCAAGTTTTTGCCGTTGACGGCGGCATGGCGATGTGAACCCTCCAAACCACTCGAATTTATCACTATGGCTGACCCAAAAACTATCGAACAGCGCGTCAAAGAAATCATCGTTAATCAGCTTAACGTGAACGAGGAGCAGATCACCCCGACCGCATCCTTCCTTGATGACCTTGGCGCCGATTCGCTCGACACGGTCGAGCTCATCATGGCTTTCGAGGAGGAATTCAAGGACGAGATCAAGGGCGAAATCCCGGAGTCCGACGCCGAGAAACTCCAGACGGTCGGCCAGGTAATCGACTACATCAAGGGCAAGGCCGGCAAAGCCTGAGCTTCCCGTTGTCCCAACTTCTGGCGTTCTGCCTGTTTCCTCCGCGGGAATCTCTGGCAGAACGCCTTTTTGTTTGCTGAAATCGAGCCAGTCGCAACAGACCATGGAAACCTCCTTCACGCCGCGCCGGGTTGTGGTCACCGGGTTGGGTGCGGTGGTCTCGATCGGCCACACGGTTGACGCCTTCTGGGCCAGCCTGCTGGCCGGCCGCTGCGGCATCGAGCGCGTCACGCATTTCGACCCCGCGGCGTTCGCCAGCCAGATCGGGGCCGAGGTCCGCGACTGGGAGGCGGCGCAGCACATGGACCCGAAGGAGGCCCGCCGCAACGACCGCTACACCCATTTCGCCTTTGCCGCCGCGCGGCAGGCCGTGACGGATGCGGCGCTCGACGTCACGCACGAGAACGGCGACCGGGTCGGGGTCATCATCGGCTCCGGGATCGGCGGGATGCAGACCATCGAGACGCAGCACGATGTGATGCGCGCGCGCGGACCGCGCAAGGTTTCGCCGTTCATGATTCCCGCGCTGATCGGCAACATGGCCAGCGGCCTCATCGCCATCGAACTCGGGGCCCGCGGGCCCAATTTCGGCATTGTCTCGGCGTGTGCGACGGGCACCCATGCCATCGGCGAGGCCGCGCATGCCATCCGCCGCGGGGATGCGGATGTGATGGTGGCCGGAGGCAGCGAGGCGGCGATCACCGAGCAGTCGTATGCCGGTTTCTGCTCGATGAAGGCGATGAGCACGCGCAACGACGCCCCGCAGAAGGCCTGCCGGCCCTTCGACCGGAACCGGGACGGCTTCATCATGGGCGAGGGCTCGGGAATCCTCGTGCTTGAATCGCTGGAGCATGCCCGGGCCCGCGGCGCGCGCATCTACTGCGAGCTGGCCGGCTATGCCGCCACCTGCGACGCATTTCACATCACCCAGCCGGACCCCGAGGGCCGGGGCCTGTCCCTCGCCATGATGCGGGCGCTCGCGCACGCGGGCGCAAGGCCGGAGCAGGTGGACTACATCAACGCCCACGGCACCTCCACGCCGTACAATGACAAATTCGAAACGCTGGCCATCAAGAAGGTTTTCGGCGAGCACGCCCACCGGCTGGCAATCAGCTCGACCAAGTCCATGACGGGACACCTGCTGGGTGCGGCCGGCGGCATCGAGTCGGTCATTTCGGTCAAGACGATCCAGACCGGCATGATCGCTCCGACGATCAATCTCGAGGATCCGGATCCGGACTGCGACCTCGACTATGTGCCCAACGTGGCGCGGACCGCGACGGTGCGCACGGTGCTGAGCAACAACCTCGGCTTTGGCGGGCAAAACGCCGCCGTGGTGTTCCGGGCCCTGTAGCGGGTGGACGCATGAGAGCGATCGGCGCCGTTCTCATCGTCCTCACGCTTGGATTTGCGGCCTGCGGCCGGCGGACATCGTTGGAAGCGGTGGCGCCTCCGACCCGCCGCGAGATATGGGAGGCCATCCGGCCGCTGGCGGATCGGTACCGGATGTCGCCGGAATTCGTCTATGCGCTGGTCGCCGCCGAATCCAACTTCGACCCCGCCGCGCACAACGGCGAGGCCCGGGGGCTCTTCCAGCTCAAGCCGCGGGCCTGGCGCGCGGTGTCGGCGGTGCCCTATGAGCCGGCGGTGTGGGTCTGGCGGACCAACCTGCAAGTCGGAACCGACTATCTCGCCTACTCCCGGTCGTACCTGCACCGCAAAAACGTGTTTTCCTACCCGCTGCTCCTCGCGGCTTTTCATTATGGCCTGGATTATGTCGAGGAGCGCGGCTTCGACATTGGACGCATCCCGACACCGGCCAGTCCGATCTATCGCGAACTCTGGTCAGGCAATCTGGCGCCGGTGGCCCCGCCGCGCTAGGGCGGAGATTCGCCGGAGGCAGCAGTAAAGGGGCAAAAAAAGGCCCGCAGTGTGGGCTGCGGGCCGGGAAAACAGGATAGGGGTCTGACTCAGGCCTTTTGGACGAGTCCGGCCTTGATGGCCTTGACCGAGACGAGCAGGCGTTTCGTGCCGCCATTGGGCATTTTGACGCGGATGCGCTGCAGATTCGGCCGGAATTTGCGCTTCGTGATGCTGGTCACGTGCGTACCAATGCCGCCGCTCTTCTTTGACTGACCTTTACGGTTGATGATCGAGCCCTTGACGGGACGACGACCGGTGATTGCGCAGATTCTGGCCATGGTTTTGAGTGATTAAAGGGTCATACGTAAAGGTCGGGCCCCGGGCGATGCAAGGGGAATTTTAAAACCGCGTGGCGTGCAGAACCTGAAACTTCTGCCCGAGGTGCGAAGGGTGCAGCAACTGCAGCAGACTGAGCTTTTTCGGACTGAAGCGCGCCGCCTCGGCGGTCGTAGTGGCGGCAATGTACCCGGCGGCCTGATGGATGAAAAAGGCTTCCTGCGACTCGATGACCGGCGAGGTGAAGCCCTCCTTGGCGACCGCTGCCGCCAGCCAGTCCCAGCAGACATGGCACGTGAGATCCTGTTCGCCGGGCTGGGCGAGGAGATGATTTGACTGCGTGTGCCGGTGATAGGCGCGGGCGGTGCCGGCGGGGGTGGCCTCGATCAGTTCCCGCCAAGACTTGCCATAGTCGAAGGCGAGCAACAGGCCGGTCCAGGGCTGGGCGGCGATCCGCCCCGCGAGCGCCGCGGCCGCGAGCGGTGCGTCGATGATATAGCCCTCGGGCGCAGCAGGCGGAAAATCCGCGGGCGCGACCGCCGGCAGGATCGTTTCGACCAGGGCGTTGTCCTGCAGGATCACGCCGAGCTGGTGCCAGGCTTGCCCGTGAAAAACGAAACGCTGAAAGGGCTGGGCGTCGAAGAGCTCGTTGGAAAACACCACGCAGTTCCCGCGCAGTTCGGGCGGGTCCTCCAGTCGCAGCGTCTGCACGGACCGAAACGGATGCGCCACGCCGGCCATAACGCTGCGCCCGGGCTCGGCGCCGATCTCAACGAAAGTGAAGGCGCCGGGATCCTGCCCGGCCAGCAGGGTCGTCACGGCCGCCGCGACGAGCCCGCCAAAAACCGGTCCACTCGTGCTGGCGGTATAGAAGTCGGTGTCCGCCCCGTAGCCCACGCGCGGCCGGGGCCGGCGGTAGTAGCCCAGGGCCGGGTGGTAGAGCGCGAGCTCCATGAATTCCGCGAAGGTCAGGGCGCCGCCCGGCCCGGCCCGGAGGCGGAATGCGGCGAGGAATTCCGCGGACGGCGCGGCGGATGGCGTGGCTGACGAACCCATTTACAAAGCGTAGCAGATGCACACAGTGAGCCGGATGCTCAAACGGATTCTCATCCTTGCGGCGGGCGTGGTGCTCGGCGTGGCCCTCTCGCTGGGTGCGGCGAAGCTGGCGCTGACGTGGGGCTTCTTTCCCAACCGGGACCTGGACCGCTCGTCCTCCTATGTGAAGGAAGTGCTGCAGCTGGTGAACGAGAATTACGTGGATGCGAAGTCCTCGGAATACGACCAGCTCGCGAAATCCGCCATCCATGGCATGGTGGAGTCGCTGGATCCGCACTCTGAATTCCTGGAGTCGAAGGACTACACGGTACTGGAGGAGGAGCTGAGCGGCGATTTCAGCGGCATCGGCGTCCAGGTCGAGATGCGCAAGGGCCGGGTCCTGGTCATCGCGCCGATCGCCGGTTCGCCGGGTGACCGCGCGGGCATCCTCCGGGGCGACGAAATCGTGCGGGTCGACGGCAAGCTGCTGGAAAAAGGGCTGACCATGGACGGCGTGATCGACCGGCTGCGGGGGAAGCCGGACACTAAGGTGACGGTGGGGCTGTACCGGGCCAGCACGGGGAAGAACTTCGAGCTCACCCTGACGCGCAAAATGATCCAGCAGGAGAGTGTCCGGGATGTCCGGGTGCTGTCGGCGCACACCGGGTACATCGAGCTGACGGAGTTCTCCGACCACACGGGCGAGGAATTCGCCAACGCGCTGGACCGGCTCCTGAAGGAGGGCATCGACAGCCTCGTGATCGACCTGCGGGGCAATCCAGGCGGGCTGCTGGATGCGGCGGTCGAGGTGGCCGAGCCGTTCTTCAAGAAAGGCGAACTCATTGTCTACACCCAGGGTCGGAAACCGGCGGACCGGGAGGAATACCGCGCGGAGGCCGAAGGGGCCCCGCTCACACTGCCGGTCGCCATCCTGATCAATGCGGGCAGCGCCAGCGCGGCCGAGGTGGTCACGGGTGCGCTGAAGGACACCGGCCGGGCGGTGGTGGTTGGCGAGCGTTCTTTTGGCAAGGGTTCGGTCCAGTCCATCTTCAAGCTGAAGAACGGCGAAGGCCTGCGCCTCACCACTGCCCGCTACTACACGCCCGGCGGCGTGAGCATCCATGAGAAGGGCATCAGCCCGCAGGTGGAGGTCGTGATGACGCCGGACGAGGACAGTAAACTCCGCCTGCAGCGCCTGCGGTCCGACGTGACGGATCCGAAGGATTTCAAGGAGCGCTTCGGGTTCGCCCCGATCGAGGACCGCCAGCTCCAGGCTGCGCTCGATGTCCTCAAGGGCATCAACCTCCTGGCGGACCGGGCGGCGCCGGCGGAGGCCCGTTAGCGCGCATGATCCTGGCGCTGGAAAGCTCGTGCGATGAGACCGCGGTGGCCGGGTTCGATCCGGCCCGCGGCCTGACGGGGGAATGGGTGCACAGCCAGATCGCGCTGCATGCCCGGCATGGCGGGGTGGTGCCGGATCTCGCCACGCGCGAGCACCTGCGGAATTTTCCGCCGCTGCTGGAGTGCGCGCGGGCCGCCATGGATTTTTCCCGGGTGACGGGTGTCGCGGTGACGAACGGCCCGGGACTCGCCGCCTGCCTCGCGATCGGCGTGGCGGCGGCGAAGGCGCTGGCGCTGGCCTGGCGCGTGCCGTTGCTCGGGGTGAACCACCTGCGCGGGCATGTGTGGTCGCCCTTCATCGGCCTGCATGCGGAAGGGCCGGGCGAGTTCGGGCACCGGCTGGAGGCACTGTTGCCGCACCTCGGGCTCATTGTGTCGGGCGGCAACACGCTGCTGTTCACGCTTGGGGCGGACCGGAGCGTGACCGTGCTTTCCTCAACCCGCGACGATGCCGCCGGCGAGGCCCTCGACAAGGGGGCCAAGCTCCTCGGGCTGGGTTATCCGGGCGGGCCGCTGATCGAGAAGCTCGCGGGGACCGGCCGGCCCGCGGCGTTTGATTTTCCCCGCGGCATCGGCCGGAGGGATGAGCTGGATTTCAGCTTTTCCGGAGTGAAGACGAGCCTGCGCTACCAGATTGAGAAGATGACGCCGGCGGAGGTGCAGGCCCGCCTGCCGGACCTGTGTGCGAGCTACCAGCAAGCGGTGCTGGATGCGCTGGTCCGCAAGGCGCGGGCGGCGTTGGAGCAGGGCAGCGGGAGGTTTCGCAGCCTCGGTCTCTCGGGCGGGGTCGCGAACAACGGCAGCCTGCGGGTCGCGATGGAAGGCCTGGCGCGGTCGGAGGGGATTCCGTTCCTGGCGGCGCAGCCCAGGCACACGGGTGACAATGCGGGCATGATCGCGTTCGCCGCCTGGGCGGACACCACCGGCGTCGAGCGCACCGCGGGGATGGACCTGCGGATCGAGCCGGGCGCAGGGGTGGGGTGAGAATTTCGGATGGCGGGTACCGGAAACCGGACCGGCACATGGGCGCGGGGCCAGGCGAAGCAGTTTGGCCAAAGGAGTGCCGTCAAATCCGTGATTCCGAGTTTGCCATTCTGGGCGCAGCGAAAAATCCAGCTGGATGGTGCCGAAGCTCACAGCGGAATCTCACTGGATTCTTCGCTGCGCCCAGAATGACAAAGCAGCGCTGATGACGTGACCTGGATGCAAGCGGAGCGCCCCACACCTCGCTTAAACTCCGGATTGGTTCCGCCCGGCTGGCCCTGCGGTTTCCGCTATCCGCCATCCGAAATCACTTATAGTCGCGCCGGAGGTTGCTCGGCAGGATGCCGAGTTCCTCGCGGTATTTTGCGACGGTCCGGCGGGCGAGGGTGAGGCCCTTTTCCTGGAGCTTGGCGACGAGTTCCTGGTCGCTGAGCGGGGCGGTCTTGTCCTCGACGGCGACGAGGTCGGCGAGCATTTCCTTGACGCTGGTGTTGGAGACCGAGGCGCCGCTGTCGGCCTGGTAGCCGGTGGTGAAGAAGAACTTGAAGTCAAAGATGCCGTGCGGCGTCTTCATGTACTTGTTGGCGATCGCGCGGCTCACCGTGGTTTCGTGCACGCCGACGATATCGGCGATCTGGGTCATGGTGAGCGGCTGCAGGCTGGAGACGCCCTTTTCGAAGAACGGGGTCTGCGCCTTGATGATCTCGCGGGTGATGCGCTCGATCGTCCGCTGGCGCTGCTCGATGGAATCGATCAGGAACTTGCCGGAGCGCATCCGCTCGCGCAGGTACTCGCGCTCCTCCTTCGAGAGCGTGCCCTTGGCGATGAGGTCGCGGTAGGTGCTGGAGATGCGCAGGCGCGGGATGTAGTCGTTGTTGAGGTGGATCTTCCACTCGGTGCCTTCCTGCTCGACGATGACGTCGGGCACGACGACGCGGTTGTTGTCCTCGGCGAAACGCCGTCCGGGGGCGGGGTCGAGCTTCCCAATTTCCTCAATGGCGGCCTGGATGTCGTCGGCGGGGGCGCCGAGCTTGCGGGCGAGTTCGGGGATGCGGCGGCGGGAGAGCAGCTCAAATTGGTCGCGGATCATCCGGGCCGCGAGGGCGTCGCCGCGGCCCTTGGCCTTCAGCTGCGCGAGCAGGCACTCGGCGAGGGTCTGGCTGCCGATGCCGGGCGGATCGAAGCTTTGCAGGAGCTGCAGGGCCTCAAGCACCGTCTCGTACGGCAGGCCGGTTTGCAGGGCGATGTCGGCGGGCGGCTGGGCCAGAAACCCCCGGTCATCAAGGCTGCCGATCAGGTGCTGCAGGGCCGCGAGCAGCGGGGCGGAGAGGTCGTCGAGCGCCACCTGCTGCATGAGATGCTCCTGCAGCGAGGTTTCGCTGACGAGGGAGTCGAAGAAGTGCTGGCGCTTCTCCGCGTCCTCCGCGGTGTGGCTCTGCGAACCGCCGGCACTCGACATGTGGTCGCGCCAGTCCTGGTCGAGCTTGCCGAGGATCTCGAACTGCTTGTCGAAATCCATCTCCTCGCGGTGATCGCCGTCATCGGAGGCTCCCGCGGCACCCTCGTCATCGGCGGCCGCATCGGAAGTCTTGTCGATGCTCTCCCCGTCCATCGGCTGCTCCTCGAGCGTGGGATTGGACTGCAGCTCCTCCTGGATGACGGAACGCAGGTCCAGCGCGGCCACCTGAAGGATCTTCAGGGAATGCCGAAGCTGCGGCGCAAGAACAAGGGATTGGGTCTGGCGCTGGCGGAGGTCGTGGCTAAATCCGGGCCCGCTCATGAGCTGGATGATGACTGGCGGTTCTCATCTCAGGGGCGTGGGATGGGTGGACGGGAAGAAAGGGAAGTGCCGCCCGGATCCTCGATGCCGAAGATCTCCTTGATATAGACCCCGAGCTTTTCGTTCGTGGGGCCGTAGCGGTCGCTGTAAAGGTACATCTCGAGGTCGGTCAGCATCTCGAAGGCGGACTGGTAGCGCTGCTCGCGGTCGCGGGTCAGGGCCTTCTGGATGATGGCCTCGAGCTTGGGATCGATGTCCTCGCGCAGGGTCGAGAAGCGCGGGATGGGCATCATCAGGATGTTGCGGCGCGACTGGGCGCGGTCGATGGCGCGGAAAAGGTTCTTCCCGAGCAGCAGCTGGGTGAGGACGATGCCGAGGGGGAACAGGTCGGCGCGGGCATCGGTCACCGCGTAATTGGCCTGCTCCGGCGAGAGGTACTCGTCCTTGCCCGCGATCACCTTGCCCTCCTCATTGTACATGAGGTCGAGGGCCTTCGCGATGCCGAAGTCCGTCAGCTTCACGTCGCCCTCGAAGGCGAGGAGCACGTTCTTCGGGCCGATGTCGCGGTGGACGATGTTGAGGTGACGGCCCTCGCGGTCGCACTTCTGGTGGGCGTAGGCGAGGCCGCGGGCGATGCGGGAAATGATGAAGGCGGCGAGATCGAGCGGGATCGGGCGGCGGAGCGAACGGTGCTTCTCGATGAAGACCTCCAGGTTCACGCCGCGCACGAACTCCATGACCATGAAGTACTGGCCGCCGATCTGGCCGAGATGATACGTCTGGACGATGTTGGTATGGATGAGGTCCGCCACGAGCCGGGCCTCGCCGATGAAATTCTTCTGGAACTCCTCGATGGCGGAGAATTCCTCCCGGATGAGCTTCACGGCCACGACCTTCTTGAAATTGCCGGCGCCGAGCTGGACGGCCTCATAGACGACCCCCATGCCGCCTTCCGCGAGCTTGCGGATCATCTCGTAGTGAATCTCGTTGAAAACGTGTTTGATGGACGCCACGAAGCGGGAGGAAAGGGTGCGCCGGCGCGACTGGCAAGTGTTCAGTCAGAATTCGGCGCGAAATCTGCTGCAGGGGTGTTTGACAGCGCGTCCGGCGGTCCTACGTTGCGCGCATGATCACCCTCACCCCGCGCGCCGCGGCCCGCGTGCGCGCCATGCAGGCCGAACTGGGCGCACCGAGCAAGCGCCTGCGGGTCTTTGTCGAGACGGGCGGCTGCTCGGGGTTTCAGTACGGCATGTCGTTCGATGAGCGGAAGGACGGCGACGCCGAGTTGGAGAGCGAGGGCGTGGGATTTTTTGTGGATCCCTCGAGCCTCGCGTACCTCAGCGGGTCCAACATCGATTTTGACGACGGCCTGCACGGCAAGGGATTCGAGATCAAGAATCCGAATGCCCAGAGCACGTGCGGCTGCGGCAAGTCGTTCAACTGACCGGATGGGCGGATGCTTCCCTGTGCTCGCATGGAATGATTTGAACGGGACGGATTGATGCCGTTGTGCATGGGTGGGGCGCCATGAAATGCTGGCACGGGACGGGCCAGCCCATCTTGCAAGCCCCAGTCCTAACGCACGGCCTCGTGCAGGGCGACGGTGCCGAAGGTCAGGCCGGTGGCGGTTACGCCGGAAAATCCGGCGGCGGTGATTTCCGCGGCGAGGGCGGCCCGGTCGGGGAACTGCTCGATGGTCTCGTTGAGATAGACATAGGCGGCGTAATCCCCGGTGACGGCGCCCGCGATGCGCGGCAGGATTTTTCGCAGGTAGAAAAAATACAGCGGGCGCACCCAGGCCTGCGGCTGGGAAAACTCCAGGACATACATCCGCCCACCGGGGCGGAGCACGCGCCGCATCTCGGTGAGCGAGCGATGCCGGTCGGCCATGTTGCGCAGGCCGAAGGAAATCGTCACGGCGTCGAAGCTGGCGTCGGCCAAAGGCAGGGCGAGGCCATCGCCCTGGCGGAAGGAGAGGGAGGCCTGCCGGTCAGCCGGGAGGGCGGCTTTCTTCAAGTCCGCCTGGTCCAGCATCGGCCGGCAGAAATCCATGCCAACAATGGTGGTTCCGGCTGGCAGACCATGGCTTAGCGTGAAAGCGACATCGCCGCTGCCAGTGGCCAGATCCAAGACTTCCTGCGGCGCGTGACGCCGGACGGCCCTCAGCAACCTCTTCCGCCAGCCGATATCCAAGCCCCCGCTCAGCAGGTGGTTGGCCAGATCGTAGCGTCCCGCGATGCGGGCAAACATGGAGTTAACGGCAGTGGGATCAGGCATGAAAAGGGGCGTTGGGCGGCCAATGAATAAACCACGCCATAGTAGTTGACGCAATTCAACATCAGGGAATAGTTTAGGCCGGTCTGGAAGAGGCTTTTACGAAACAAAGGAAAAATCTCATGTCCACTAATCTCACCAAACGAGAGATCGTCCTCGAAATCTACAAAAAGACCAGTTTCCCCCAGAAACAGGTCGTGGAGACGGTCCAACTCACGCTCGACATCATCCAAAAGGCGCTGGCTGACGGCCGCAACGTGGAGCTGCGCAATTTTGGCGTGCTGGAAGTCCAGGTGCGCAAGGCCCGCATCGGCCGCAACCCGAACAAGCCCGAGGCGGAGGTCGTCATTCCGCAGCGGGCCGTGGTCAAATTCAAATCCGGCAAGATCCTCAAGCAGCAGCTCAAGAAGCTGGATCTGGCCAAGTTGCAGTCGGGCCTCTGAGCGCAGGCGTCCGACGCGTTGGTTGTGCAGGCCGGGCCGATGCCCGGCCTTTTTATTTGGCCGAAAAATAGCATCGCGCTGCCTCCCGGCGTCCGGCCATTTTCGCACCAATGGCGACGTTCCAGTCACTTCCCGGCTTCCGTGAGTTTTATCCCGACGACTTGTCCCGTCGGAAGCATATCTTCGACCTTTGGCGGCGCACGGCCCACGCCTTCGGGTTTGCGGAATACGACGCCCCGGTCCTGGAGCCGCTGGAATTGTACAAGGCCAAGTCGGGCGACGAAATCGAGGCCCAGCTCTTCAGCTTCACCGACAAGGGCGGCCGCGAGGTGGCGTTGCGCCCGGAGATGACCCCGACGGTCTGCCGGCTGGTGGGCGCCAAGGCCAGTGCGCTCAAGCGCCCGATCAAGTGGTTCAGCATCGCCGAATTCTACCGCTACGAGCGGATGCAGAAGGGCCGCGGCCGCTGTTTTTTCCAGTTCAACGCCGACATCTTCGGCGAGTCCGGTCCCGAGGCGGAGATCGAGCTGATCGCGCTGCTCACGCAGTGCCTGGCTGCGTTCGGGCTGACCGAGGAGGATTTCTGCATTCGGCTCAGCGACCGGAACCTGTGGTTTTATTACCTTGAGGCGCTCGGGCTCGGCGAGCCGCGGATCCGCGGGGTGCTCGGCGCGGTCGACAAGTTTGAGAAGTACGGCGACGACGCCTTCAAGGGCTACACCGAACAGTTTGGCGGGCTGGAGGCCGGGGTGAAGGCGAAGGTGCTGGCCTTCCTGCAGATCAAGACCCTCGCGGCGCTGGAAGAGACATTGGCCCCGCTGGCCAGCGACAAACTCGCGGCGCGGCTGGCCGACTGGAGGAAGCTCCTGGGCGGGCTGGAGGCCATGGGGCTCGGGCGTTTCATCGCCGTGGATCTGGGCGTGGTGCGCGGGCTGGCGTACTACACCGGATTTGTGTTCGAGGCGTTTGACCGCAAGGGCGAACTCCGCGCGCTGGCCGGCGGAGGCCGTTACGATGACCTGGTGGAGAAACTGGGCGGTCCGGCGCTGCCGGCGGTGGGGTTTGCGATCGGCGACATGACATTCGCCCTGCTGCTGGAACAGCGCGGACTCATGCCGGCTTTTGTGCAGGCGCCGGATGTCTACTGTGTGATCGGCGGCGAGGCCGGCCGGCGCGCGGCCTTTGCCGACATTCACGCGCTCCGGGCCGCCGGCCACCGGGTGGATTATCCGCTGAAGGAGGTCGCGTTCGGCAAGCAGTTCAAGGCGGCAGCCGATTCCGGCGCGAAACTCGCCCTGATCTACGGCGATGACGAGGTGGCGAAAGGGGTCGTCAAGATCCGTGACCTGACCGGCCGCACGGAGCACGAAGTGCCGCGCGACCGGGCGGTGGCCTCGGTCCGGGATTTTTTCAGTGCGGATTAGGCTTCCGGCTTAAGCGAAATCGGGAGCACGAATCCACCGGAAGTTGCGCGTGATTAATGCACCTGACCCCGGTCGGCCGGCCGGTCAGGATTTCCGGCGGCGACGCAGGTTCGTGGGACCGAACGCGGAGGGGAGCAGCCGGTCGAGCGTGGTCTCGATGCGATCGGGCTGATCGCACACGCAGAAGATCCGGGCGGTGGGGCCGAATTCATTGATCACCTGCCGGCAGGCGCCGCAGGGGGTGGTGGCCGTCCGCGTGGGCGTATAGACCGCGACTGCCTTCACTGCCCGCTCCCCGGCGGCGGCGGCGGTAAAGATGGCGGTCCGCTCGGCGCAGTTGCAGAGGCCGTAGGAGGCGTTCTCGACGTTGGTCCCGGTGTAGATCTTGCCCGAACCGGCGAGGACCGCCGCGCCCACGCGAAATTTCGAATAGGGCGAATAGGACGCCTTGGCCGCGGTGCGGGCGGCTTTCTCCAGTTTCCGGCAGACGGGGGCGGGGAGTTTCATGGGGTTATCCTTGGCAGTTTGCTCGCTGGAGCGAAGCAAAGAATGGAAGGAGATCGGGAGCAGGGCGGGTCTCCGACCCGCCTTGAGAGCCTCCGGAGAGCGGGTCAGGGACCCGCCCTGCTCAGAATCAAAGCCCGAGTTCTGCCTTCACCTCGGCGAAGGCGTTGATGGCGAAATCGAGGTCCTCGCGGCTGTGGGCGGCGCTGACCTGGGTGCGGATGCGCGCGGTGCCCTGCGGTACCACGGGATAAAAAAAGCCGATGACGTAGACGCCTTTTTCCAGCATCCGCGCGGCGAACTTCTGCGAGAGCGCGGCGTCGCCGAGCATCACGGGCACGATCGGGTGGGTGCCAGGCCTGAGGGTGAGCCCGGCGTTCGTCAGGCCCTCGCGGAAATACTTCGTGCTCGCCTCGAGCTTGTCGCGGAGCGCGGTCGAGCGGGTGATCAGGTCGAGCGTCGTGATGGACGCGGCGGCGATCACCGGGGCGAGGGTGTTGGAAAAGAGATACGGCCGGGAACGCTGCCGGAGCAGGTCGATGACCTCCCGCTTGCCGCTGATGTAGCCGCCGCTGGCGCCGCCGAGGGCCTTGCCGAGGGTGCCGGTGATGACGTCGACACGGCCCATCACCCCGCAGTGCTCATGGGTGCCGCGGCCAGTCTTGCCCATGAAACCGACCGCATGGCTGTCATCCATCATCACGAGGGCGCCATATTTATCCGCGAGGTCGCAGATGGCCCTCATGTTGGCGATGAAGCCGTCCATCGAGAACACGCCGTCGGTGGCGATCAGCTTGAAGCGCGCCTTGGCCGCATCGGCCTCCTTCAGCTTCGCCTCGAGGTCGGCCATGTCGTTGTTCTTATAGCGGTAGCGCTGGGCCTTGCAGAGCCGGATGCCGTCGATGATCGACGCGTGGTTCAGCTCGTCGCTGATCACGGCGTCCTCGGCGGCGAGCAGCGTCTCGAAGACCCCGCCATTGGCGTCGAAGCAGGAGCCGTAAAGGATGGTGTCATCGGTGCCGAGGAATGCGCTGAGCCGGGCCTCGAGGTCCTTGTGGATCTGCTGCGTGCCGCAGATGAAGCGCACCGAGGCGAGGCCGTAGCCCCAGCGGTCGAGGGTCGCGCGGGCGGACTGGATGATCTCGGGGTTGTCCGCGAGCCCGAGGTAGTTGTTGGCGCAGAAGTTGAGGACCTGCCGGCCGCCCGCCACGGTGATGTGCGAGTTCTGCGGCGTGGTGATCACGCGCTCGCGCTTGAAGAGGCCCGCGGCCTCGATGTCCGCGAGGGTTTTCTGCAGGTGGGCGAGGTAGGCGGGTGTCATGGCTCAGCTCCAGGTCAGCACGATCTTGCCGCTCTTGCCGGAGCGCATCAGGTCGAAGCCCTGCTGGAATTCGGTGAAGGGAAAGCGGTGCGTGATGACCGGGGAGATATCGAGGCCGCTCTGGATCATCGCGGTCATCTTGTACCAGGTCTCGTACATTTCCCGGCCGTAGATGCCGCGGATCGTGAGCATGTTGAAGACGACCTTGTTCCAGTCGACCGCCGCGGCGCCGGGCATGATGCCGAGGAGCGCGATGCGGCCGCCGTGCGCCATGTTGTCGATCATGTCATTCAGTGCGCGGGGATTGCCGGACATCTCGAGGCCGATGTCGAAACCCTCCTTCATGCCGATGTCCCGCTGGACGTCGGGGAGCTTCTCCTTGGAGACGTCCACGGTCCGGGTGGCGCCCATCTTGGTGGCGAGGGCGAGGCGGTCGGGATTCACGTCGGTGACGACGATCTTGCGCGCGCCGGCGTGCTTCGCGATGGCGACGGCCATGCAGCCGATGGGGCCGGCGCCGGTGATGAGGACATCCTCGCCGACGAGGTCGTACTGGAGCGCGGTGTGCGTGGCATTGCCGAGGGGATCGAAGCAGGAGAGCACGTCGAGCGGGATGGCCGGGTCGACGTGGACGGCGTTGCTGGCGGGAATGCAGAGGTACTCGGCGAAGGCGCCCTGGCGGTTCACGCCGACACCCTTGGTGTCCTTGCAGAGGTGGCGGCGGCCGGCGAGGCAGTTGCGGCAGATGCCGCAGACGATGTGGCCCTCGCCATCGACAAGGTCGCCGGGCTTGAAGCCGATCACGTTGCTGCCGACCTCCTCGATCACGCCGACAAACTCGTGTCCGACGACCATCGGCACCGGGATGGTCTTCTCGGCCCACGCGTCCCAGTTGTAGATGTGGACGTCGGTGCCGCAGATCGAAGTCTTCTTGATCTTGATCAGCACGTCGTTGATGCCGGGTTTGGGCACCGGGACCTCGGTGAGCTGGAGCCCGGGACCGGGCGTTAACTTGGCAATGGCGCGCATGGTGGGAGCAGGCATGTCAGAAGGAGTGGCACTAATGTGAGGACGGAGGTTCACTCCGCAAACAGTTCCGCACCTTCCAGGGCCAGCAGCCGCAGCTTGGTCCGGATGCCGCCGGGGCCGGAAAACCCGGTCATCTTGCCATCCGCGGCGACAATGCGATGGCAGGGCACGAGCAGCGGCCACGGATTGGCCCCGAGTGCGGAGCCGACGGCCCGGCTCACGGCCGGGGGATGGCCGAGCACGGCAGCCAGGGTGCCGTAACTCGCCGTGCGGCCGGCTTTGACGGCGAGCGTGGCGCGATAAACCTCCCGCGCAAACTCCGGGACCCGGCCGAAGTCATAAGGCAGGCCGGAGAAATCCTGCAGCGTCCCGCCGAGATGCAGCTGCACGCGGGCAATGAGCCGCGCGATCTCCGGCGGCGGGGTTTGGTCCTCGTCGCGCGCCGGCGCCTCGGGCAATTCAAATCCGGTCAGGCCCGTATCACCCCACGACAGGGCGCAGACACCGAAAGCGGTAGGGAAGGAGGCGCGGGGCATGAGGACGGAGAAGTTGAAAGGTGAAAGACGGAAGGGCCGAAGCAGTCCAAAGCGTTGCAAACCGCTTAGGGCGGGCCGGGCGCTACGCGCGCGGTTCTGATCCAAGGACTGCCGGGCGGTGGAGCGCCCGGCCCACCTACACGGTCATTCATCAGGCGGATAGGTTTCACATCGTTTAGAATGATAACCGGGGTTTCCGCCTCAGTTCTCACCGATGTACCGACGGAAGAACTCGTCGAAGCGCACGATCCGGTCGAGCCGCTGGCGCGGGTCGCCGCTGCGGCTGAGCTCGTGCGTGGCATGCGGGTAGCGGGCGTACTCGACAGGCCGACCGAGGACCTTCAGGGACTTGTAGAGCATCTCGCTCTGGACGAAACCGGTGCGGAGATCGGTGTCGCCGTGCTTGATCAGGAGGGGGGTCGTGATCCGGTCAACGAAGGTCATCGGCGAATTCGCCTCGAGGATGGGCCGGATGTCCTTCTGCCACGGGTAGCCACCGAAATCGTACGGGACCAGCCGCCAGGCATTGCCCTCGCCGAAGAAGGTCGCGAGGTCGTAAACCCCGCGCACGGCGACGGCGGCCTTGAAGCGGTGGTCCTGCGTGATGAGCCAGGCCGTCATATAACCGCCGTAGCTGCCGCCGGTGACGACCTCGCGGCTGGCATCCACCCACGGCTCCTGGGCGGCCAGATCAACCGCGGCGAGAATATCGGCGCCCGGACCAGGGCCCCAGTTCTGGTAATTGGCGTGCTGAAACGCGTAGCCGTAGCCGCCCGAGCCGCGGGGATTGCAGTAGACGATCCCGTAGCCGCGGGCGGCGAAGAATTGGAACTCATGCCACATGGAGGCCTCGCCCGGACCCCACATGGCCTGCGGGCCGCCGTGGATCTCGAGCAGCAGGGGATATTTTTTGGCGGCGTCAAACCGGGCCGGCTTGATGATCCAGACATCAACCACGGTCCCATCGGGACGGGTGATCGTGCGGTGTTCGGGCAGGCTCACCAGCTTGTCGTGCAACCACTCGCTGTTGTGGGTGGTCAGGAGCCGGGGCTCCCGCGCGTCGAGGCCGGCCGTGCAAAGTTCGTAAGGGTCGGCCGGCTGGGTCAGCACGTAGGCGAGGTGATCGCGGCCGAGGTCAAAGGCGTCGACTCCGGTCTCAAGAGCCGTGAGGCGCTCCGGCACGGCCTTGGGCCGGGCGGCGACCCGGTAGAGCGGAAAACCGCCGTTGCTGGCGGCAAGGAAGTAAACGTGGCTGGAATCGGCCGACCACTTGAGGTTGCCCGCGTTCCGGTCGAACGAGTCGGCGTACCACGGGGCGGACGCATCGCCCAGGCGCTTGAAACCGATGCGCACCGGCGCATAGCCGGGGTTCGTCGCGATGTTCTGGGCGAGAAAAGTTACCAGTTTTCCGTCCGGTGAGATCCGCGGGTCGCCAAAGTTCTCGGCTTCGTCGGCGAGCAAGGTGGCCCGTCCGGTGCCGTCGGCATGGATCAGCTCGAGGCTGCTCGCGAATTCGCGATCGGGATGGCGGGTGCTGGGAAATTCAGTGGAGAAAACCAGCTGCCGGCCGTCGGGCGTCCATTCTGCGCCCCGGACGCTGCGGTAGCCGGGAGTGAGGGCCAGGGGGATGGCGCCCTCGCGGGTCTCGATGACGAACAGGTTGGTGAACTTGAGCTGAGGCTCGAGGTCGGCCTCGCCAAGGAAGTTCAGCCGGTCGATGACCCGCGGATTGCCGTCAGCCTCATTCTCCGCGAGCCATTCGCGCTGCTCCTGGCGGGTGCCGTCGGGCGAGGCCGCAAGGCGCTTGGAGTCCTTGGCCTTGTCGAACCAGTCGGCGGTATCGCCGGGCGTGCGCTTCGGGCGCTCGGTGTCCCAGCCGGGTTGCGGCGGGGCCTTGAGCCGGATGAGTTCCTTCCGGATCTCCGTCGCGTCCAGGGTGGAGATGAAGGCGATGAAGCGGCCATCGGGCGACCACCGCGGGTTCACCGCGCCCGACTCGAGCTTCGTCAGGGCCACGGCTTCACCGCCGTCGGCGAACGGCAGGATCCAGATCTGGGGCTTGTCATTTTCCGTGCGGACAAAGGCGACGCGCCGGCCGTCGGGGCTCCATTGCGGCGAACTGGCGCCGGCCTCGCCGTGGGTCAGCTCGCGTGGCGGCGTGCGGCCATCGGTGGCGGCAAGCCAGAGGTGGGTGTGATAACTGTATTCCCCCTTTTTGTCGGGCTTCCCGACGATGGTCTTGACGGTGTACAGGACGCTCCGCCCGTCAGGGGAGAGCACGGGGGCATCGAGCTGCTGGATCTTCAGGAGATCCATCGCGCCGATGAGCGGATCGGCGGGGCTGGGAGCGCTCGCGGCGGAGAGCGGCAGTCGGATCAGGCCGGCGGCGAGGAGGAGAACCAGGGTCAGGCGGGGCGGTATACGCATATGGGTTTGCATCGTGTCGGGGATGGCTTTCGTGTCGAAGCGATTCCCATGCAGAACCGCTTCTACCATGCCTTCGACACCGGGACCTACGGCGCGGAGCGCAAGTCGGATTACCGCAGCCCGTTTCAGATCGACCGGGACCGCATCATCCACGCGCATGCCTTCCGCAAGCTCCAGTCGAAGACGCAGGTGTTCCTGTCGGGCGAGTACGACTTTTATCGCACGCGCCTGACGCACTCGATGGAGGTGGCGCAGATCGGGCGCTCCATCTGCCACTACCTTCAGTCGCGGGGCGGGCTGCTGAAGGATGATTTCTTCATCGACGGCGAGCTGGTCGAGGCGGTCTGCCTGGCGCACGACCTGGGGCACCCGCCGTTCGGCCACTCGGGGGAGCGGACGCTGCAGGAGTTGATGATCAAGTGGGGCGGGTTCGAGGGCAATGCGCAGACGCTGCGCCTGCTGACGGGCACGATCTACCAGAACGAGACGAGCGTGCGCGGCATGCAGCCGACGCGGGCGCTGCTCGACGGCGTGCTGAAGTACAAGAAGCTCTTCCGGGAATTTCCCCAGAAGCCGCAGAACCATTTCCTCTACGACGCGCAGGCGGAGGAGCGGACGTTTGTCTTCGGTGCGGCGAAGATACCCCGCGAACTGCAGGCCGGCACAAAGCTGAACGCCTTCAAGAGTGTCGAGTGCCAGATCATGGACTGGGCGGATGACGCGGCGTATTCGCTCAACGACATTGTGGATGGCGTGAAGGCGGGATTCCTGAGCCAGGAGAAGATCGAGGCGTGGGCGGCAGGGCAGGCGATCGACGCCCCGCAGCAGCAGTTGCTCGACGTGCTGTTCGACGCGATCCGCAGCGACCGGCTGGAGAGCGCCTTTGCCCAGAAGATCGGCGGCTTCATCACCGCGTGCCGGCTGCGGGAGAGGGACAATTTCATGGCGGCGAAGACGAACCGCTACCGGTTCGAGCTGGTCGTGGCGCCGGAGGCGGAGCGCGAGGCGAAGTTCTTCAAGCGCATGGCGAACGACATCATTTTCGAGAGCCCGCAGCTGCAGCAGATCGAGCACAAGGCGCGCCGGGTGCTGTTCGACCTGTGGAATTCGACGTGGAGCAACTACGTCGAGAAAGGCCCGCGCGTGATCAACATCCTGCCGGCGCGCGTCGGTAAGCTGATCGACGCGGAACCGACGACGGCCGGCAAAGCCCGGCAGATCTGCGACTATCTCGCCGGCCTGACCGACGGGATGATTGTCCATACGTACCGCCGCTTGTTCGATCCGGAGTTCGGATCGATCCGGGACCTGAGCTGAAGGGCCGGAATCTTAACCACAGATTACACGGATTCACTCCGGGTGGAGCAGTCCGAACCCAAGCCAGTTAGTCGGGCCCTGGGTTTTATCCTGAACGGATCCGAGCAATCCGTGGCCAGAATTACGCAGGATGGGGGTCAGGGCCGGGGGGCGGGCTTGAGGTGGCCGGCGGTCACGGCGTCCTGCACCATCTGCTCGGCGTAGTGCCAGAGTTCGGCGCAGCCCTCGGCGATGTGGCGGTTGCGGGCGAGCACGCGGTCCTGCGTCACGCCGTGGCGGTTCCATGCGGCGCCCTCGGTGCGGCAGTTGAGCAGCATCGGCTGGAAGCGGTCCACGGCCGCGGCAAACTTCGCCTCGGGCGTCTGCTTCTCCTCGAACTCATCCCACAGCGCGCGGAATTCGCGGGTCTGGTCCGGCGGCAACAGGCCGAAGATGCGGTCGGCGGCGCGGGCTTCGCGCTCATGCTGTCCGGCCATGGCGGCGGTATCGTAGGCGAAGGTGTCGCCGGCGTCGATTTCCACGAGGTCGTGAAGGATGACCATCTTGAGCACGCGCAGCACGTCGAGCGACGGTACGTTGGCATGCTCGGCGAGGACGATCACGCAGAGGCAGAGATGCCAGGAGTGCTCGGCGTCGTTCTCGGGTCGGCGGCTCCGCGTGTTGATCGTCTGCCGAAAAATTTCCTTCAGCCGGTCCACCTCGAAGATGAACTCGATCTGGCGGGCGAGACGGGCGGCGGGGGAGGAGTCATCCATTGGCGCGACAAAAACGGGGCGGGTCGCGGGTGGCAATACGGGGTTGCGGGTGACTTGAGCCCGATGAATTAACCGCGAAGGGCGCGAAGAGCGCGAAGGCCGGGCAAAGGTTGGGTAGACTACTGTGATCTCTGCTCCGCGGCTTGTCATCCTGAGCGTAGCGAAGAATCCAGTTTGATGACATCGAAGCTAATCGCGAAATCTCACTGGATTCTTCGCTACGCTCGGGATGACAATCTGGCTTCGCGTTCTTTGCGACCTTGGCGGCTAGAATGGGATTCTCCGCAGCCTCCTTACGTCGGCTGCTACTGGCGATCTGGGAGCGCGGTGGGCTTGCCTCACTGCGGCGAATGACCACGCTGAAGCCATGCGTAACTTGACCCCGCTCTGGTTCTGTTTGCTCTCCCTTCCGATGTTTGCCGACCCGACGACGTGGACTTACCCGGCCGCCCCGCGCGGTGACGTGGTGGACGATTACCACGGGATGAAGGTCGCGGATCCCTACCGCTGGATGGAGGCGACGGATTCGCCCGAGACCAAGGCGTGGATCGCCGCCGAGCGTGCGCTCACGGCCAGTGCGCTGGCGCAGATGCCGGAGCGCAACGCCATCCGGGCGCGGCTCACCGCGCTGTGGAACTACCCGCGGTTCAGCCTGCCGTTCAAGCGCGGCGGACATTATTTTTTCACCAAGAATGACGGCCTGCAGAACCAGTCGGTGCTGTATGTGCAGGATTCCCTGTCAAGTCCGCCGCGGGTGCTGATCGACCCGAACACGCTCTCAGCCGAGGGCACGGTGGCGCTGGGCACGGCCTCGCCGTCGGAGGATGGCAAGTGGCTGGGCTACGCGCTGAAGGCGGCGGGTTCGGACTGGGAGGAGTTCTTTGTCCGTGACATCGCGACCGGCAAGGACACGGCCGACCACATCCAGTGGGTCAAGTTCTCCGGCCTGAGCTGGACCAAGGATAGCCAGGGCTTTTTCTACGGCCGCTACCCCGAGGTCGCGAAGGGCGACAAACTCTTCGGAAAACTGCTGAACCGGAAAATCTACTATCACCGGCTGGGGACAGCTCAGAGCGCCGACGTGCTCGTCTTTGAACTGCCGGAACATCCGGACCGGATGGTGAGCGCGCGCGTGACCGATGACGGCCGTTATTTGCTGCTGTACGTCAACCAGAACGGCCGCACGCAGAATGCGGTCTACTACCGCGACCTCTTGGACCCGGCCCATCCGAAGCTCGACGGTCCGGTCGTGCGGCTGCTCGATGCGTTTGACGCCAACTACGGGGTGGTGGGCAACCACGGCGACACGCTTTACGTCTCGACCAACCTCGGGGCGGTGCGCGGGAAGGTCGTCGCGATCAGCCTCCAGGCGCCCGCGCCCGCCAATTGGCGGACCCTGGTGCCCGAGACGGCGGACAACATCGACGGCGTGGATTATATCGGCGGGCGTTTTGTCATCAGCTACATGCATGATGTGAAGAGCCGGCTCGCGGTGTTTGCGGCTGACGGCAGGTCGCTGGGTGAAATCGCGCTGCCTGGCATCGGCAGCGTCGAGGGCATGAGCGGCCGCGATGACGATCCCGAGTTGTTCTACAGTTTCTCGTCCTATCTCGCGGCGCCGACGGCCATCCGGCACGACCTCGACACCGGTAAGAGCGAGGTTTTCCAACAGAGCAAGGTCGCGTTTGACCCCTCGCCCTACGAGACCGAACAGGTCTGGGTGACGTCGAAGGACGGGACGAAGATCCCGATGTTTGTGACGCACCGCAAGGGTGTCGCCCTGGATGGGAAATCACCGACGTGGCTCTACGGCTACGGCGGCTTCAACATCTCCATGCACCCCGCCTTTTCGATCCCGACGCTGGTGTGGCTCGAGATGGGCGGCATCTACGCCGTGGCCGACCTGCGCGGCGGCGGCGAGTACGGCGAGGCGTGGCATCTCGCGGGCACGAAGGAGCGGAAGCAGAACGTCTTCGACGACTATATCGCCGCGGCGGACTGGCTGGTGGCGAAACACTATACGAGCCATGACCGGCTGGTGATCCAGGGCCGATCGAACGGCGGCCTGCTCATCGGCGCGGTGCTCAACCAGCGGCCGGATCTCGCAGCCGTGGCCTTTCCGCAGGTCGGCGTGATGGACATGCTGCGCTATCACAAATTCACGGTCGGCGCCGCCTGGGCGGCCGACTACGGCAACAGCGACACGGCGGAAGGCTTCGCCTACCTCCGCGCCTACTCGCCGCTGCACACGATCAGGGCCGGGGCGAGCTATCCCGCGGTATTCGTGACAACGGGTGACCACGATGACCGCGTGTTTCCAGCGCACTCGTTCAAGTACGCGGCGACACTGCAGGCGGCGATGGCGGGCTCGAAGAACCCGGCCCTGATCCGGATCGAATCGAACGCCGGGCACGGCGGTTCCAGCGGGACCACGCCGGTTTCGAAGACGATCGAGGAATGGACGGACATGTTCGGCTTCGCCGCGCACACGCTGGGGATCAGCCTGAAATAATTGCAGGGCGGGGTCGCTGACCCCGCCCTGCATCGGATTTCCCGGCTAAGACACAGCGGGACCTTGGTTTGAATTGCGTTTTACCCGGCCGGACTTTTCGCTGCCGGGCATTTTGCCCCCATGAAAGTCCTCGTTGCCGACAAGATTTCACCCAAGGGAGTCGCCTATCTGCGCCAGCAGAAGGGCTTCGAGGTCGTTGAGGCTTACGGTTCCTCGCCGGAAAAGCTACGGGAGCTGGTCCGGGACGTTCAGGCCATCGCGGTCCGCTCGGAGACCAAGATCACGGCCGAGGTGCTGGCGGCCGCGCCCCTGCTGAAGGTCGTAGGGCGGGCGGGGGTCGGCGTGGACAACGTCGATGTCGAGGCGGCCACGGAGCGCGGGGTCATTGTGATGAACACGCCCTCGGGCAACACGATCGCGACCGCGGAGCTGACATTCACCCACATCCTGTGCGGCGCCCGGCCCGTGCCGCAGGCTGCGGCCTCGATGCGCGCGGGGCAGTGGGACCGCAAGACTTTCTCCGGCAGCGAGCTGTTCCGCAAGACACTCGGCATCGTCGGGCTGGGCCGCATCGGCTCGGAGGTCGCGAAGCGGGCGCAGGCGTTTGGCATGCGCGTGCTCGCCTACGATCCCTACCTCGCGCCGAGCCGCGCGAAGGCGATGCAGGTCGAGGCCGTGTCGCTCGACGAATTGCTGGCCCAGTCAGACTATATCACGGTCCACATGCCGCTGACCGACGCGACCCACTACCTGATCGACGAAGCCGCGCTGGCGAAGTGCCGCAAGGGCGTCCGGCTCTTCAACTGCGCCCGCGGCGGCATCATCAAGGAAACCGCGCTGCTCGCGGCCTTGAAGTCCGGCCAGGTCGGCGCGGCCGGGCTCGACGTCTTTGAAGATGAGCCGCTGGCGAAGGAGAGCGAATTCCGGGCGCTGCCCAATGTCGTCCTCACGCCGCATCTTGGAGCCTCGACGGCCGAAGCGCAGGATGCGGTCGGCCTCGAGATTGCCGAGCAGATCACCGATGTGCTGGCCGGCGGCATCATCCGCAACGCCGTCAACATGCCCAGCATCGACGCGGCCGGACTCAAGGTGCTCGGACCGTACCTCGATCTCGGCCAGAAGCTCGGCACCCTGGTGCAGCAGCTGGCGCCGCCGCAGATCGCGACGCTGCGCATCACCTATTGGGGCAAGATGATCGACCTCGACGCGACCGCTGTCACGCGCTCCATCCAGCGCGGCTGGCTGCGCCGCATCAGCGGCGAGTCCGTGAATTTTGTGAACGCCCCGCTGGTGCTGCAGCGCCTCGGGGTGAAGCTCGAGGTGGTCAAGTCCACGGATGAGACCGACTACACCGAGCTCATCGCGGTGGAGGCCGTGGCCGGCGACGGCACCACGCATTCCGCGAAGGGCACGCTGATCGGCAAGGGCAGCAAGCCCCGCCTGGTCGAGCTCAATGGCCGCGAAGTCGAGGCCGAGGCGCACGGCAAGCTGCTCGTCATCGAGAATCACGACGAGCCGGGCATGATCGGCTACGTCGGCACGCTGCTCGGCCGGGACAAGGTGAACATCGCCAACATGTCGCTCAGCCGCCAGCAGGCGGGTGAGACGGCGCTGATGGTCATCAACCTCGACAGCGAGCCGAGCGCCGCGGCGCGGCAGGAATTAAAGTCGCACCGGGCCATCAAATTGGCGAAATTTGCGCAGCTGTAGCCTCACATGCTGACCTCCCTCCTCCTCGCTGGCGTGGTTGGATACCTTTTGGGCGCAATCCCCTTTGGCTACCTCGTCGCGCGCGCGAAGGGCGTGAATATTTTCGAAGTCGGCAGCAAGAACCCCGGCGCGACCAATGTCCGGCGGGTGCTCGGCCCGGGCCCGGGCAACCTCGTGCTGTTTCTCGATGCGCTGAAGGGCGCGGCGGCGGCGGGCTGGCCGCTGGCCTGGGCCACAGGCGTGTCCCGGGCTCATGCGGCGGAGCCGCTTTTCGTCCGTATCGACCCGACCCCGTTCATGGTGGCCGGATTGGTCGGAGCCATCCTGGGACACTCCTTTTCTTGTTTTACCCGGTTCAAGGGGGGCAAGGGTGTCGCGACCGGAGCCGGTGGATTTCTGGTGATTTTCCCGTGTGGCGCGATCGTGGCTGCCGTGGTCTGGGGGCTCACGGTGGTGATCACGAAATATGCCTCCCTCGCTTCGATGCTCGCGGGGGTGGCGATCACCGTGGCAGCCTGGCTGCTGCACGCCACGCCGCTGCTGCTGGGGGTCTGTGCCGCCGTGATGGTTTTCATCATCATCCGCCACCGGACCAATATCTCCCGCCTGCTGGCGGGCACGGAAAACAAGATCGGCCAGAAACCGGCCGGGCCCACCCCCTCATGACCAAGCCCCTTCCTGTCATTCGCATCGGCATCTGCGGCCTGGGCACGGTGGGGCAGGGCGTGTGGAAGCATCTTTCCCGCATCCGGCCCGACCTGGAATCGCGCCTCGGCGTGAAGCTGGAGCTGGCGCGCGCCTCGGTGCGCGACCTGAGCAAGCGCCGGGGCGTGACGGTGGCGGCGAGGAAGCTCACGACCGACCCCATCGCGGTCGCGACCGATCCGAACATTGACATCGTCTGCGAGCTCATTGGCGGGACGACAGTAGCGCGCAAGGTGACGCTGGCGGCGCTGGCCGCGGGCAAGGTCGTGATCTCGGCCAACAAGGCGCTCCTCTGTGCGCATGGCGCGGAGATTTTCGAGACGGCCCGCCGGCACGGCGGCCACTTCCTGTTCGAGGCCAGTGTCGCCGGTGGCATCCCGATCATCAAGGCGCTGCGCGAGGGTCTCGTGGCGAACCGGTTTCCCCTGATCTACGGCATCCTCAACGGCACGTGCAATTACATCCTTACTCAGATGGAGGAGCAGGACGCCCCCTACACCGCGGTGCTGGGCGAGGCGAAGGCGCTTGGCTACGCCGAGGCCGACGAGTCGCTCGACGTGCAGGGCTGGGACACGGCGCACAAGGCGGCGGTGCTGGCGTTTCTCGCGCACCATACCTGGGTGAAACCGGAGCAGATGATCGTGGAGGGCATCGACCGGATCACGCCGGCCGACTTCAAACATGCGGTTGCGCTCGGCTACGGCATCAAGCTGCTGGCCGTGATCGCACGGGATTTTGAGACGGACGAGCTCAGCGTGCGCGTCCACCCGACGCTGCTGCCCGAGAGCCACGTCGTGGCGAAGGTCAGCGGCGTGTTCAATGCCGTGTCGGTCCGGGGCGATGTCGCGGGTACCACGCTCTACATCGGCCGCGGCGCGGGCCAGGATGCGACGTCGAGCGCGGTCATCAGCGACTTGGTGGATGCCGTGGCGCTGCTGAAGAACGACCGGCGCGCGTTCATCACCGCCCGCAAGGCCAGTGCGCCGGCGCGTCCTGCGCGCGCCTGCCGCCTGGCGCCGCTGGAACACATCCGCTGCCGCTACTACCTCCGCATGACGGTGAGTGACGAGCCGGGCGTGTTGGCCCAGGTGGCGACCGCGATGGCGGCGAAGCAGGTCAGCATCGCGAGCGTCATCCAGAGCGCCCACGAGCCCGCCGGCGCGGCCTCGCTGGTGCTCACGACCCATCGCAGTGACGAGCGGGCGATGCGGGCCACCCTCGCGCGGCTGGCGCGCCTGCGCTGCGTCCTGGAGCGGCCGCTGCTCCTGCGCATCGGCGATTTCTCCGACTGACCCTTCTTCCGACCATGGCACGCATCGTTCAAAAATATGGCGGCACCTCCGTGGGTGACGTCGAACGCATCAAGAATGTCGCCGAGCGCATCAAGGCGTCGCGCGACGAGGGCAACGAGCTCGTCGTCGTCGTCTCGGCCCGCTCCGGGGTGACCAACGAGCTCCTCGCCCGCGCGAAAGCCGTGTGCGAATTCCCCAGCGAACGGGAGCTGGACATGCTGCTCGCCACGGGCGAGCAGGAGACGATCGCGCTGACCGCAATGGCGCTGCACGGCATCGGCGTGGCCGCCGTCAGCTACACGGGCGCGCAGGCCGGCATCTTCACGGACAAGGTCCACACCAAGGCGAAGATCAAGACGATCAATGCCAAGCCGGTGGAAAAGGACCTCAAGGCGGGCAAGGTCGTGATCGTCGCGGGCTTCCAGGGCATCAACGAGGAGGGCCAGATCACCACGCTCGGGCGCGGCGGCTCCGACCTCACCGCCATCGCGCTGGCCGCGGCCGTGAAGGCGGACAAGTGCGAGATCTACACCGACGTGGACGGAGTCTACACCGCCGATCCCCGCGTGGTGAAGACCGCCCGCAAGCTCGGCGAGATCTCCTATGACGAGATGCTCGAGCTGGCGTCGTCCGGCAGCAAGGTCATGCAGACCCGCTCGGTCGAGTTCGCCAAGAAATACAACGTCGTTTTCGAAGTCCGCTCATCGTTCAACCACAATCCAGGAACCATCGTGAAAGAAGAAGTCGCCTACATGGAAAAAGTCGTGGTCCGCGGCGTCGCCGTCGACAAGGACCAGGCCAAGGTCATCGTCAGCAACATCCGGGACAAGCCGGGTTCCGCGGCGAAGGTCTTCCGCGCGCTGGCCGATGCCAACGTGAACGTGGACATGATCGTGCAGAACGTCGGCCGGCAGGGCGTGGCGAACCTCACGTTCACCGTGCCGCAGACCGACACGGCCCGGGCCGTGCGGGCGCTGGAGCCGGTGCTGACCGCGATTGGCGGCGGCCAGGTGACGGTGCACGAGCACATTGCCAAGCTGTCGGTGGTGGGCGTCGGCATGAAGACGCATTCGGGCGTGGCGGCGACGCTCTTCCAGGCGCTGGCCGATGCGGGCATCAACATCGAGCTGATCAGCACTTCGGAGATCAAGATCTCCATCGTGCTGGACCTGGACCGCGCCGACGAGGCCGCCCGGGTGGCGCACACGGCGTTTGAGCTGGATAAGGCGTAATTTTGCCTGATGGACACGGCGTTGATCCAAAGGGTGGGGCGCGACCGCTGGGCGCGCCGTGATCCGTTGGCCGGCGACGTGGTTGGCGGACCCAGCGGTCCCACCCTACCATCAAACCCGGAGCACCAAGGGTAACGCGCCCTACTTTTATGCGTTTCATCTCAACCAGAGGCCAGACCCCGCCGCTGGGCTTTTCGGATGCCGTGGCCACCGGGCTGGCGCCGGATGGAGGACTGTTTCTGCCGGAGACGCTGCCGGATGTCTCCGGTCAACTGAATCGATGGGAGGGGCTCGGGTATGCCGGGCTTTGCTTCGAGTTCATGCGACTTTTCGCGACGGACATTCCCGCGGAAACGCTGCGCGCCTTGGTGGTGAAATCATACACGGGCTTTTCGCATCCGGACATCGCGCCGCTGAAGAAGCTGGGGCCGCAGCTGCAGGTGCTGGAGCTGTTTCACGGCCCGACGCTGGCCTTCAAGGATTTCGCGCTCCAGCTGCTCGGCAACCTTTACGAGCATCAATGCCAGGTGCGCGCACAGTCGATCAACGTGCTCGGCGCCACGTCGGGCGACACGGGCGCGGCGGCGATCCACGGGCTGCTGGGCAAGCCGGGCACCGCCATCTTCATCCTCTATCCCGACGGCCGGGTGTCGCCGCTCCAGGAACGGCAGATGGCCTGCACGGGTGCGGCGAACGTGTTCGCCCTCGCCGTTGATGGGACGTTCGACGACGCGCAGGCGGTGCTGAAGGAAATCCTGGGCGACCAGGAGTTCCGCTTGCGGCTCCGGCTTTCGGCGGTCAACTCCATCAACCTCGCCCGCGTGCTGGCGCAGTGTGTTTACTATCTCCACGCGTGGCTGAAGTTGCCGGCGGCGGAGCGCAGCAACGTCGAGTTTGTCGTGCCGACGGGAAACTTCGGCAACGTGCTCGCCGGTTGGATGCTGCAGCAGATGGGTGTGCCGATCCGGGGATTCAAGATCGCGACGAACCAGAACGACATTCTCTACCGGCTGTTCACGACGGGGGAGTATCGCGTGAAAGACGTCGCACCGAGCCTTGCGCCGTCGATGGACATCCAGGTCGCGTCGAATTTCGAGCGGTTCCTCTACTACAGCGTGGGCCGCGATCCAGCCAGGGTGCGCGGCATCATGGCCGAATTCAAGGCGACGGGCGCGTACCGCTTCGACGGCTGGGAGCGCGGCACGTTCACGGCCTCGCACTGCACAGATGCGGAGATTCCCGGTATCATCGCGCGGGTGCACCGTGAGCACGGCTATATCGTGGATCCGCACACCGCCTGTGCCTTCAGGGAATTTTCGCCGGACCGCCTCAGCGTCGTGCTGGCCACGGCAAGTCCGGCGAAGTTTCCCGAAACCATCCGCGCCGCGATCGGTCTCGAGCCAACGGATCCGGACCT
>Ga0316227_1000353_pt1 | contig 68354 bp, 49 predicted proteins | sample TBH18019metaG_FD_206012 | JGI IMG/M metagenome (GOLD analysis project Ga0316227, IMG submission 206012) | Freshwater microbial communities from Trout Bog Lake, Wisconsin, USA - TBH18019 | ecosystem: Environmental > Aquatic > Freshwater > Lake > Hypolimnion/Profundal zone | place: USA: Wisconsin... | reverse complement strand
TAAATTTTAACGAGCTGGAAGAGGCATATAATCAGGTAATTGAACAATTAAGTCCCCGAAGAAAAGAGATCTTTTTATTAAGTAAAGCACAATCGTTTTCAAATGTCGAAATTGCTAAAAAGATGAATATATCTGTAAAAACGGTTGAAAATCAGATGACATCAGCAATATCTGAAATCCGAAAAAACCTTCGGTCACTCGGATTTTCAGGGATTATTTTCTTCGAATTGTTTTTATAAAAAAATAAATAAACATCAATAGGGGTTTTGGTCCACTCGCGTGTATACCTGTTTGAATAATCAATAATCATAATGGGTCCAAATCACGAAATAAATTTTAAATACCTGCTCGACAGGATGCTTTCCGGCAATTTAACCATCACTGAAAAGGATGATCTTCAAACTTATATTAAAAATTCATATCATGATGATGAACTGAATTCATTAATGTACAATCATTGGCTCGGTTTGGAGAATAAGGAGATAGTTGCTGACGAAATGCAATTACTTATTTTGAAAAACCGGATAAATACAGAAATAAATCAAATTATAAATTCAGCAAAAAGAGAGTACCCATTTTCACCCCTTATTTGGAAAAAATATTTGATACGTGCTGCGGCCGTTTTATTTATCCCTCTATTCATAGGTTCGTTACTTCTATACTACCGAATGGATAGACGGATAGCACTAATGGCATCATCCTCAGTTGTCGAAAAAGTCATGGCTCATCCAGGGTCAAGGGTCCATTTTGTCTTGCCAGATCAGACTGAAGTGTGGCTTAATTCAGGCAGTACTCTTGAGTATCCTCTTGCTCTAAATGAGCTGAGCAGCCGTAACGTCAAATTGTCAGGGGAGGGATATTTTAAGGTGGCTCATGATCCGGCTCATCCATTTTATGTTGAAACTGAAGGGCTTACTATAAAAGCCTTAGGAACAAGTTTTGATGTGTCAGACTATACTGAGGAAGGACAAATCAATTCAACTCTTGAAGAGGGATCTATTGCTCTTATTGGAGCAAATGGTGTTGAAATAACCCGTATCCATCCAGGCCAGCAGGCAATTCTGAATAAAGAAAGTAAAACTATGGTTGTAAAAGACGTAGTGACATTACTGACCACTTCCTGGAAAGAAGGAAAACTTATTTTCAGGAAAACACCCTTAACAGTTGTAACGACCCAGCTCGAGAGATGGTTCAACTGTAAAATACACCTGGATCCCCGTGTATTGAGCACCGATTTGAACTACACTGCGACTATCCAGGACGAAACTTTGAGTGAAGTGCTGAAAATGATTGAGATATCTACAAAAGTAAAAACTAAAATTGAAAGGAGGGAGGTGTACATCAGCAGAAAAAATTAACTAAAAGAAACAAGGGCAGTGTTTGCGGCACTACCCCTGGCGAATCAACTATTTATTAATAATTAACCCAAGAAAAACAAAAGTATGAAAAAAATGTGGTTCCAAACGAATCACAGGTATTTATTTGCCTGTATCGAAAAATTTCTAAAGCTTATGAAAATCACCATTTTCATTATTACCCTGGCTACTATGCAAACATTTGCATTGGACAATTACGCCCAGACCAAACGAATGGACGTAAAAATTGAACAATCAAATATTGTCTCCGCCCTGGAGACAATTGAAGCAAAATCTGAGTTTTTCTTTTTTTATAACAATAAAGTTGTCAGACTTGACAAAAAGATTTCGGTTGACCTGAAAGAGAAAACGATTAACGAAATTTTGGATGTGCTGTTTAAGGATACAGATATCGAATATACCATTAATAACCGGCAGATTATCCTTTCGGTAAAAGAGTCGGGGAATCCTTCAGATCAGCAACAAAAAACGGTTTCGGGGAAAGTGACTGACAAGCAGACTGGTGAACCTTTAATTGGTGTGACAGTCCGATTAAGTGGCACTACAAATGGGACTGTCACTGATACGGATGGTTCATTCAGGTTGAAAATATCTTCTTCTGATAATAAACTTGTGTTTTCTTATATTGGATATTTAAATCAGGAAATAACAATCGGGAAACAAAGCATTATAAATGTCTTATTAGTGACAGAATCAAAAACTTTGGATGAGGTATTAGTGATTGGTTACGGTACAGCTAAAAAGCGCGATGTCGTTGGAGCCATAACGAAGATAAAAGGGGGCGCTTTAGAAAAAACAAACACCACCTCTATTGCCCAGGGACTGCAGGGCTTATCAGCGGGTTTGAATGTCACTAATCATGGTGGTGGAATGTTAGGATCATCCGGTACATCTCTTCAAATTCGTGGAATAAGCTCCATTTCTTTATCGGGTTCACCTTTATGGGTAATTGATGGCGTCCCTTTGTTTACCGGGAGTAGCGCGATTCAGGAAAATGGAGTGGTACTGGCAGATCCATTATCAATGATTAATCCAAGTGATATCGAATCTGTTGAAGTATTGAAAGATGCAGCAGCCAGCGCTATTTATGGCAACCGTGCTTCAGGAGGTGTGATCCTTGTAACGACCAAACAGAGTTCAAAATACAAGGATATTACTGACATAACCTATGATGGTGGCATCTCTGTACTACCTATAACCCAGCACTATTTTTTGAATAATAAGGAGTGGCTGGGTATTATGGATCAGGCAAATGCTAATTTGTCGTTGCCAGCCTTTGATCCCTCGATGGTTAACGGACTTTTTTATACGGCTCCCAATATTTCACGAGCAGAGGCTGAAAGCAGAAATACAGATTATATGTCATATCTGACAAGAGCGGCTGTTTATCATCAGGTTTCTGCAAGAACAAATAAAGTATTGAATTCCGGTAGTATGATGTTCTCCTTGAGCTACAGAAATGAAGAAGGTGTATTAATGAACAATGATCTGCAGCGTTTAAATGCCCGTTTTAATACAAACTTTAAACTTTCCAAAGCATTGACAATAGGGTCTACATTTAACGCGATGTATATGAAATCCAATGGGGTACAGGATAATGGTTTGACTAAATCGGGTGGTGGTTGGAATAAATTATTTCAGGCTCCACCGTTTTTTAAAATATTTGATAGCACGAATCCGACAGGCTATTGGATGCCTGAAAGCGGATGGAATTTTGCTGCCAACCATGATCCAAAATTGTATCAGGCCTTCGCGAATGAATATAGGGCAATTAATAATATATATGCACAGTTAAACCTTCCCATTGAAGGATTATATCTGCGTGGGGAAGCCGGTTGTGATATCGATATTACAAACAGCCAATCGTGGTTTTCCAAAGCTTTAATAGGCACTTATGCTACTGCCAAAGTTCAATCTATAACGCGTTCTGCTTTTACCTGGAATGGAACTGCAAATTACAGCAAGACCTTTAATGAGAAATCTAAAATCTCTGCAACCATAGGAGGTGAGGCAACAAAAACCAGCGGTTGGTATATCTATGGTGCTGGCAGTGATATGGGGACGATTTATCCCGATCTGATCAACCCGAATGCTACCAATGGAATAACTGCAACCGGGGGGTTGAGTAATACTACAGCAATGGCGGGCTTCTTTGCCCGTGCAAACTATTCGTATGCCTCCAAATACATCATTAGCGGAAGCGTCCGTCGCGACGGTCATTATGCATTAAGCGCGGCAAATCGATGGGCTGATTTTGCTGCCGGAGGATTGGCGTGGATTGTCAGCGACGAGAAGTTTATGTCTTCAACCCGCAATTGGTTGAGTACATTAAAACTTCGCACAAGTTACGGCTCGACAGGTAATACCAATATGACTGCTTCTATGTTGAAATTTTCATATTCTCCAACCACTCGTTATTGGTATCCCGGAATAACAGGACTCAATTCGGGCCCTTCAGGCCCTTCCGATTTAAAATGGGAAAAATCTACTACTTTCGATTTGGGTACCGATTTCGGATTCTTACACGACAGAATCAATGGCTCCTTATCTTACTATAAAAAAGACGTAAGTAACTTGATTATGAGCGTGGCTATCCCTATTTCCGGAGGATTGTCTAATTCATCAATGTATAAAAATGTAGGATCTATTTATTCCAAAGGATTTGAGTTTAATGTATCTTCGACCAATGTTGCTGCCAAATCAGGATTTAAATGGTCAACCGATGCGACTTTCACAACAAACGTGAATATGGTAACATCTTTGAATTATACAGAAAGAAACGGCGTAATAGATGGTAATTCAATTCGCAAGGTGGGATATGCCTTAGGAACCTATTATTTAGCATATTATACTGGAGTTGATTCGCAACAAGGATATTACAAAATCAAAGAGCGAAATGAAACGATAGCCGGTTATCAAACAGCAGCTGTAGCTGCCACTGCGAAAGAACTTCCGATGAGTACCAATAATGCGCTTAACAATCGTTTTATAATGAAAGGAATGTCTGCTGATCCAAAATGGTACGGTTCAATCACAAATACATTTAATTATAAGGGATTTGATTTTAACTTTATGTTCACATTTGCAGGTGGAAACTGGCTGTATGATGAACTGCTTTTACCCAATGCAGGTGATACCCAGGCTATACGCAGAGACTTACTCGGTAATTATTGGAAAAAACCTGGAGATAAGGCCAGGTATGCAAAATTATATCCCAGTCAATATGTTCCTGTTGCTGATGACGGAAGCCCTGGTAGCGGGAGAGCCTCGGGTGTTTCAACGACTTCATTTTTCTTATCAAGAGGCGATTTTTTACGCTTGAAGAACATTCAGATAGGATATAGCTTACCGAATCATATTGTTAATAAATTGGGCATGAGGAATATGAGATTTTATGTAGGTGCCTCCAATCAATTCTTATTGACAGGATTCACTGGTCTTGATCCGGAATCCGGAAATTATATCCCTACTCCTAAAGCAGTTAATTTTGGTGTTTCTGTAAACTTTTAATCATTCATTATGAAAACGATAAGAATAAAAATTTTAGCCATAGTTATTTTGACTATAGGCTTTAGTTCATGTAGAGACAAATTTTTCAACCAAATTCGTCCTGTAGAGCCTATAGCTTCAGATACACGTACGTTTGAGCAGATTCTCACAGAGGCTTATTTGCAAACCTTTTGGTCTGTCACCAGTGGATTGGATTTATGCTATGATTTAACGGTGTCCAGCGCTGTGCAGGTAGCAGGCCCTAATGCCGGGATGGCTATGGATAATCAATTCCGCCATTTATATTCAGCAACAGAGATTGCGCAAGGGGGAGGTCCCTGGACTGCTATGTACAGAGCTATTTTCTGGTGCAACTACGGCTTGGATTTGGATGCAAAAGGGAAAGGGAATCCTTTTAATCTGGATGTCACCAGTGATGATTACTTAAAGAATTATCGTCGTCAGATTGGGGAACTCTACTTTATAAGAGCATATTGCTATTATAGTATTGCACGGTGGTATGCACCTCCTTATAATGATGCGAATAAGGGTTTACCAGGAATAGTATTGGTAACAGATCCAACGCTTACACAAGATGCAGTTAACAATTTGAAATTAGGAACTGTTGACCAGATTTATGCACAAATTATCAGCGATTTTACTATGGCTGAAACAATTCTTCCGGAACAACTTCAGAATGCTACCTGGAATAATTATAGCTATTTCCAATGTGGACGGGCGAATAAATATGTTGCAAAAGCATTTTTGGGTAAAGTCTATTTTCTGATGGGAAATTATGATCAGGCGTTGCCGCGTTTTAATGATGTAATTGGTGCAACTCAATATTACAGTTTGTCGACTGATGTGACAATTCCGTTTACCAATATTGATAGAAATAATCGTAATCCGGAGAATATTCTTGAGTATTATACGGGAGATTCTTACAATGGATCAGCCAATCGTGGTAGTGCCTGGACATTATTCTATGCAATGCAAACCTTTGGTTACAGACTTCCATTAAGTGCATTTGGGGGGGGGAATAATCTGATCAATGCTGACGGAAGTCCATTAGTGTCGTTGAATCTGTCTAACGGTATTAACCCTCAATATGTGTCATATTTTTATTTGCGGATGATGGAATGGATGGAACCGGATAAAGGGAACACTTTTGTTCGTGATCCTGCTGTTTCGGACCTTCAATTGAGAACTGTCAGTGCTGATACGGCCATCACAGCTCTTGCACATCAAGATGCACGTTACGTGAATTTGTTTCATCAAACACGCGGTCTTAAAAAAGGGTTAATCCCTCCGGCAAGAACCGGAACATTTCCTGCCACTAAATTATTTAACGCAATGTATCCTGATGATGCATCCTGGAATAAAGGATTTTTTGACTGCCTAAGATGGGATCCGGATGTTAATACAGCCAGAAAACCGTATACTGAAAATTCAAATGTTGTATATATCGATAAATATTATCGGGGGCTTGCATTGCGGTCGTATGCCAGCAATTTTACACTCTTCCCGCTATATCGCCTTGCCGAAGTTTATCTTTTTCGGGCGCAATCGAAATTGTATAAAGGAGATAAGGCTGGCGCTGCTGCCGATTTGAATGTTACATGGAACCGGGCTAATCCCACTAATCCGAATCGCTTCAATGCAGGTAACATTTCAGATGATACTATTTGGGCGGAATATTTACGCGAGATGCTGGGAGACGGGCACCTTTTAGAGTTTGCGTATGCTACAAAGCGCACAATAAAGAAGGGTGATAACCCTTACCCTACTGTTGTCGACGAACCTTATCCATATTCTAAGATGCGCTTTTCATTCCCTCAGGCTGAGCTTGATGTTAATAAGAATATAGATCAAACTAATATTTATTAATCCGTACCTTATCCTCATTTTATTTTAATTGCTGAATTTAAACTAAAAGAGATGAGAATTAAGTCAATGTAAAATGGGAAATAACCCGGTAAGGCCTTATCAGTTTTTACCGGGTTATTCTCCTTTTAAATCTAACGAACCAGAACTAGTTAATTTTCCAGGGTTAACTCAATTCTATATTTTTACCTGCCAACAAGGAATAACTATTCCTTTACTCCAAGGGTAATAATCAATTGCTTTAATAACTCACATAAAAAATGCATTCCAAAATATGTCTAAAAATTCAACCTTTAGAATCATTTTATTGATTACGCTAATTTCCGGATTTAGTGTATGCTTTGGAAACCAACCGAACACACCATCCATGCAACGAGCAGCTATTCCTCATAAAGTTGAACTTAATATCCTCTCTTTAGGGGCAAAAGGGGATGGTATTTTCCTGAATACTTCCATTATCCAACGGGCTGTCGATTCGGTAGCATCGCTGGGTGGTGGGAAAATTATCTTTTCTGCCGGGAGGTATTTATCGGGAAGTATTATCTTGAAATCGGGAGTTCAGTTGTTCCTCCAACGGAATGCCGTTCTCCTTGGAAGCACCAATCCCAACCATTATACGGGTCTCAATCGCTGGAAAGCCTTTATTCTGGCGGATAACCAGACCGGTATCTCCATTGCAGGTAAAGGTACGGTCGATGGCCAGGGGAGAAGGCTGGCTTTGAATATTGACAGCTTGTTTTATATCGGTCAGCTTGATCCCAAAAAATACAACCATCAGGAGAAGAGACCGTCTGAAGTTATACGCCCCCAAATCATTGAAATGGTTAACTGCAAAAATACCCGGATTACCGGTATTACTCTCAAAAATGCCTCCTGCTGGGTGCAAACCTATGATCGTTGTCAGAATCTGGCTATTGACAGTATTCGGGTCGATAGCGATGCATATTGGAACAATGATGGCTTTGATATTTCGGATTGCCGGAATGTTCGTGTAACAAACTGCTTTGTAAATGCAGCAGATGATGGCATTTGCCTGAAATCGGAATATAAGGATCATTGGAACGACAGTATCTATATTGCCAATTGCACCGTCCGTTCGAGTGCAAGTGGTTTGAAATTTGGCACCGCGTCGTTAGGCGGATTCAAAAACGTGAAGATCGAAAACATTAAAGTTTATGATACTTTTCGGTCGGCAGTTGCAATCGAATCGGTTGATGGCGGAACACTCGAGAATATTGAGATCAATCATGTCGTAGCCGTTAATACCGGCAACGGAATTTTCATCAAATTAGGTCATCGTAATAAAGATAACCGGTATAGCGTTCTTCGGAACATAAGCATTAAAAATGTGGAGGTGTATGTTCCTTTCGATCGCCCTGACAAGAAGTATGATCTGAGGGGACCCGATCTGGCTTTTTTCCACAATCCGTTCCCATGCTCTATTACTGGAATCCCGGGTCATCCGGTTGAAAATGTAGTCCTTGAAAATATCCGGATCACCTTTCCAGGAAGAGGCAATGATGGATTAGCCAACCTTCCCATCAGCCGGTTAAAGGATGTTCATGAGGCGGTGGGCGATTATCCCGAATTCTCGATGTTCGGTGAATTGCCGGCCTGGGCATTTTATGTGCGCCATGTAACCGGGCTGACCATGAAAAATGTATTAGTCACTGCCGAGGCGAAGGATTTTAGGCCAGCTTTCGTTTTTGATGACGTTTCAAAATTGAAAATCAATAAATTGAACATCAAAGAGCCAGTCTGTGATAAACAGATAATCCTTAGGAATGTTACAAACCCTGCAATAGGATTTGATCCAAACAAGATTAAGGTTGTGGAGTAGTGGGTACTTTTTGTGATTTTTTGCAGGTTTATCAGGGAACAGGTGCTTAAAATATTCAATTATGCTACCTGACCTCGCCTTTACTTTTTAAGGGCGATCAGCGTAGGGTCTGATTCGCTTTTGTAGGAGATCCTTTCTTCGATGTCCGCAAATGGGAAATTGCAACGGTGACTGAAAATAATAATGGTATGGGGAATGGTGATCGTGTAAGTAAACGGAATAATTTATTATCGTACTTTTTGAATTTTAAGATACTGGATATACCATTTTTCAGACGTTGCAACTCTGCGCCTATACATGATTTTTCTTTTTTATATCGCACCAAGTCTCCAGGTAATGAAATGTGACATAATGACTTTTTTAACACTATAAGTTTGAAGACGGATCAAAAATATATTCGATACCATATATCCGAAATGAGTATGAACATGGTGAGAATACGCGTTTCAATGGGAAATATGCAGTAACGTAATTTTCAAGTTTAACTCTATTTGTTAGCATTTTATAATGTTTGGTTGATAAAAACAAAAATAGATTCACCTTCTAATAATTGCTTAGACATGAAACAAAAATTATTCCTAATACTAATTGTATAGGTTCTCAGTGCAGGAGCCTTTGGTCAAAATCAGATAATTTTTAAAGAATTTCAAGATCCGGATAAAACATTTACCATTGCACCACTCTGGTCATGGAATGGGACCTTAATCCCCAATGAATTAAAACGTCAAATAGATCTGATGATTGATAAAGGGGTCTATGGAGCTTTTATGCTCGCCCGCGCTGAAGTGAAAAATGGAGAACTTCATATCGCCGGAGAAAAATTCAAGGTTTTGGTTATTCCATCCATGAAAGTGATACGTCATGCATCGCTTCAAAAAATTCAGGAGTTTAAAAATTCAGGCGGAATTGTAGTCAATATTGGTGAACAGCCTGTTGTTACCGAATGGAGCGGCGCAAAGGACACTGACGTGTCGAAACTTATTTCTGCTGTATATGCAAAAGCGCCCAATTTGATTCAATGTAAGGATGAAACAGAGGTTGTGCCGGCTATTTCAGGAAAATACAGTCCTGGTTTTAAAATCCTTTCCGAAATCAGTTCGCAACCTTACGTGATGCACCGTATCGTTGGCAACCGTGACATTTATGCATTGTATAATTTACCGGCCGGAACCAAATGTTTCTTCAAAGCCAAAGGAAATGTTGAATTATGGAATCCATGGACAACTGAAATTTCATCGCTTTCAAAACTGGCAATCCCAACGAAAGACGGGACAGAAATCACCTTGCCGCTTTCTGAAAAAGAAATGCAGATCATTGTTTTCACCAACGGCAAATCTTCAGCGAAAGACTTTGTAGGTTCTATGATTCTTAAAACCATACCCGTAGAAGGGAATTGGGAGTTTGAACTTAAACCTTCGCTCGACAATCAATGGGGAGATTTTCAGTTGCCTGCAACAAAAGAAATGTTAGGTGCCCAGGTTCGCCAGTTGTACTATGCTGAAAACAAAGATTATACAGGATCAGAGATCAAATTTGATGAGTCATGGGAAAAACAAACCTGTGCCTACGGAAAACAGTTTCTAAAACTAGGTGCGCTGCCTGTTTGTCCTACCGAACAGGAACTCTTAAAGATGATTCCTCAAAAAGAAGGAGAAACAGTTAAAATCGAAAACAAGGATTATCAGTGGACCGCTTATGGTTTTTCCTGGCAACATGGCGTGGAAGGCGATTACGGTCATCAGGGGTATCATGGTTTAAAAGGTCAGATGTACGATAATTTTATCCGTTTGGGAAAACTCGAAGAATACAAACATTCGTTGAGAAGGGCTACTGAGCCTGCTGGCAACTTTTATATTCTTGCGACTTCGGTCATTGCTCCATCCGATGGGACATTCGACATTTTAACCGGCGACACCAAACCTTCGTTATTCTTCATCAACGGAACGAAAACAGATGTAAATAGCACTTCAGTATCACTAAAGAAAGGTGCTAATTCGCTTTTGCTGGTCTATAATAAAGCTTGCGAAACTTATTTGGTCTTCCGAAAAATGAATAGACCACGCCCTTCAAAACAGCCGGTTTCAATGTGTTGGTATCAGGACTACGGGGTTTTACCTTACGACACTGAAGGCACAAATTCTTCGTTTGGGTTATTTGCGTTTGAATCGGCTCCGGGATTGCAATCTTTCACTCTTTCTGCTTATGGAAATGTTCAGGTCTGGGCCGATGGGATTGGCCAAAAAGAAGTTGCAGGAGAAAGACAGGCAGATGGACTGACCGCCTACACCGTAAATCTGTCAAACCCTAAAATATCTTCTGCCCAAATTGTCCTGAAGATTGATTATCAAACCGGCTACCGGGGTATGGCCGCAATTCCTAAATACATCAGGCAAACCTGTGGCACAGGAACAATCACATTGGGCGACTGGTCTGAAATCGATGGTTTGAGGGCCTACGCCGGTGGTGCTCTTTATCGAAAAATAATTTCTATTTCAGCTGATGATTTGAAAAATAAACTGGAGATCGATTTGGGCGATCTGGTCTCATCAGGCGAATTGTTTGTAAACGGGAATAGTGCCGGTATCCGTTTATCTCCACCCTGGAAATTTGATATTACACCTTTGGTCAAACCCGGAGAGAATAAGGTTGAGGTAATTATTTACAATACATTGGCAAATAATTACACCACCATACCAACGAGGTACAGAGGCTCAATAAAGTCGGGGTTGATAGGGCCGGTCAGCCTGAAAGTTATGAGCTTAAAATGATTTCTGCTCTCCCGAATATACCATCCGGGATTAATAGACTGGGAATTTGCAATTCCATATTTAAACACATGTTTTAGTCTTGATGGAAGTTATAGCGTTTTGTTGAAGGCTTCTGAAAATCAGAAAACAAAAATCTAAAGCAAAATCATAGAATATGCAAAAGTAGTATTTAGTTTGGACTGCTTAAGGAAGAGGAAGAGTGGGATGTTTTCGATACGGTTATTCAATTGACTGTTTCAGGAGCAATACCTGCCAAATCAAGCTATGTTTGGATCAACGATACTGAATTCGATACTTCATATGAAGGCCGGGGCTGGGAATAGAGCCGCTGGGAACGGAAACATGGCGATTATGATAACGATTTGCATGTAACAGCATTGAAAGGCGATGCGCTACTCTTTCCTTTTACCGGAACCGGAATTGAATACATCAGCAGCCAGAGCTATGAACAGGGCAAGAGCGATCTCTTTTTGGATGGCGTTTATCAAACAACTTTGGATGGTTTTGCCGAAAGCTATCAGGCACAAAAAGTACTTTTCAGTAAAACAGGGCTAAATAATGGCAAACATCTCCTGAAAATTGTAAATACCGATACAACGATGCTGGCCTTGGATGCAATAAAAATTTACAAATAAAAAACGTAAACTTTGAAGCTCACCCAGTTAATGCCTGCTTTTTGGAGATATACCAAATATCGCAGTCGCTGAGAACGATGTGTGATCGTTACTTTTTAACCGTAGATTTGAAATCGATAAAAATTGCTAAAATATACCTTTAACTAAATGGCTTTCCAAATTGATGATTGGGTTATTCTTTCGGATACACGATAACAAGCATTGCATGAAATAATTAAAAAATGGAAAAATGAAGGACTTAATTTTAAAACTGGGCATTGTGATAGCAGGCCTGCAGTTGTTTTGCTTTGAAGTAAGTGGGCAAAAAAACATCAATTCAGATCAGGCAAATCAATTTAATATTGTCTGGGATAAGCAAAGCAAGGATGCAACCGGTTCGATGCCTCTGGGGGGTGGCAACCTGGGGCTTAATGTATGGGTTGAAAACGGGGAGTTGCTATTCTACATTGGAAGTCCGGATGCCTTTGACGAAGCAGGGAATGTGATTAAACTTGGCCGGGTGCGAATCAAGAGTGACCCCAATATTTTCGAAAAGGATTTTCAGCAGGAACTGGTTTTTAATGACGGCTATATAAGGTTTAATGGGAAATTGAAAAACGGCTCATCCGTTACTGCCAGGTTGTGGGTTGATGTTTTTAAACCTGTAATACATCTCGAAATTGATTGTGCAGATCCGGTGCAGTTTGTTGCCTCGTACGAAACCTGGAGTGCAGAAACACCCCGCTACAAAGGGTTGTTTTCCAACCAAGGACTGGAGTGGAGCTTTAGGTTAAACGAAGAACTGTATTCAAAAACGCGGCTAAGCGTGATGGAGAAATGCGGGATGAACGGATTGGATGCAAAGGTTCCGGACCCGGGAAGAAACCTCATCCTTGGCGGGCGAATGGTTGCGAAAAATATGGAGCCGGCAGGCGAAACCACTGGCAAGTATATGGCCACTTCCTACAAAGGCTGGGCGATGAAAACATCAGGAAAGGTTAAAAATTTAGATCTGGCATTTCTTATCCGGATCGCACAGGATGATACTTTCGATAAATGGCAATCTGCCATCGATAAAATGGAGATAGCTGTGCTGAAAGACAGTAAGACGGATTTTAAGAAAACCACCAGGTGGTGGAACCAATTTCAGCAACGCAGTTACATCCATATATGGCCTGTCAACAAACAAATTCCATTAGCGAAAGATACCGCATGGCTGGTTGGCCGCAACTATCAATTGATCAGGTATATGTTTGGGTGTAACTCCTCAGGTAAATTTCCTACACTTTTTAACGGTGGATTTTTTAATGTGGATGTGCCCGTTTTTAGTGAAGCTTTAGGTAGCCAGTCGCCCGATGCACGCTTATGGGGCGGTACTGGTTTTATGGCACAAAATCAGCGTTTGCTTTATTGGCCGCTGATCAGGAGCGGTGATTACGATGTACTTAAAGTTGCGATGGATTTTTACAAGGATCGGGCAGAGACACAAAGGGCGCGGGCCATTAAATGTTTTGGAGTGGACGGCACGCCTTTCCCAGAATCAGTAAACTGGTGTGGTTTGTTTAGCGATGGACTTGGGGCAAAATCGGGACATTGCAGTGCCAAACACCTTGAATACCACTATACATCAACGCTCGACTTCGCCTTTATGATGATTGAATATGCCCGTAACGGGAATGATATCAGGCCCTATCTTCCGGTGGTGGAAGGAATTATTGCCTATTATGACCAATATTACCGCAACGAAAACAAAAAACGTACAGGACAGGAACTGGATCCACAGGGAAAACTTTCCATCTATCCTTCTTGTGCCCTTGAGTTTGCGCAGGGCGCCAAAAACAATACCGATGCAATTGCGGGTCTCGATGCTATAACCGAAGGCTTGCTGGCACTGCCCGAAGGAGTATTAACCCCGGAAAAGATCAACTATTATAAAAATTTCCGGAAAACGCTTCCGGTCTATCCAACCCTGGAAAATAAGGGCAATAAATACCTGGCAGTTGCCCAATCATTCGAGAGCAACAGCACCTGGCAGAACCTTGAATTTCCACAGATGTATTCGGTTTTCCCGTTTCACCGCTTTGGTGTGGGATTACCCAATCTCGATCTGGCAAAAAACACATGGAAATATGGATGGATTAACCGCACTTTTCAGGATGATTACATCTGCTGGTATCAAAATGGAATATTTACGGCACGGATGGGAATGGCCGACTCTGCCAAAATTTATTGCGTAAAAAAGGTGCTTCATTCGGGAGAACCAGCACGCCTGCTGTACAAACAGTGGCCCACTCCCTGCTACCCCATGAGGTTCCCAACATTTTACAACACCTTTACTTTTGATCATTCACCCTGCATGGATCATGGGGGCACGGCGATGATAGGGCTACAGGAAATGTTAATGCAGACTCCCGGGAATAAAATAATTCTATTCCCTGCCTGGCCCAAAGAGTGGGATGTGGATTTTAAACTGTTCGCGCCACAGCAAACAACAGTTGAGGTGAGCGTGCGTAACGGTAAAGTGCTTACCCTTAAAGTAAATCCGGAGTGGCGCGGCACCGACATTGTCCTGGATCCCTCGTTTAAAGAGTGATTTGTAAATAGCCCTTATGAATAAGAAAATAAAAAACATAATAAAATTGACATGAACCATAAAGACCGTTTTTATGCCACAATCCATCATCAGCCGGTTGACCGACCTGCTTCCTGGCTGGGATTGCCTGTTCCTGCCGCAGAGCCCGCATTGTTGAACTATTTTGGGGTACACAGCATTGATCAGCTTCGGGAGCTAATTGATGATGACATTTATCCCATCGAAGTACCATACAATTACCCGCCATCCAACCATATTGCCTGTGCCTTTAATTTTGCCAAAGTCAGTCATTTGGATACCCCTGATGAACGGACATTGACGGCTCCGGGTTTCTTCGAAGATTATGAAGGCCTTTCTGATGTTGATAAATTTGCCTGGCCAGATCCGTCGGTGTACCTCGACCGTGATGAATCTCGTCGCCGGGTTGCCGCAGCACCTGCTGACCGCATCAAAATGGGAATACTTTGGAGCGCCCATTTTCAGGACGCCTGCGCTGCTTTCGGAATGGAGCAGGCACTGATGACCATGTATATGGATCCCGACATGTTTCGTGCAGTAATTAATCGCATCACTGATTTTTACCTGAAAGCCAATGAAATATTCTATGGGTCAACCAAGGGGATGCTCGATGCCGTGCTGATTGGCAATGACTTTGGCAGCCAAACCGGTTTGATGGTTGATCCTGACACCTTGCGCGAATTTGTGTTTCCGGGTACAAAAAAGCTGATAGACCAGGCGAAAAGTTATGGTTTGACTGTGATGCACCATTCGTGCGGTTCTATTTTCCCGATTATTCAGGATTTATCCGATTTGGGAGCCGATATTATTCATCCCATTCAGGCATTGGCCAACGCAATGGATGCTCCGAACCTGAAAAAACATTTCACCGGTAAAGTTGCTTTTTGTGGTGGTGTTGACGCTCAAAACCTATTAGTGAATGGCCAGCCGAAAGAAGTGACTAAGAAAGTAAATGAACTGAAAGAGCTATTTCCCACCGGCCTGATTATCTCTCCCAGCCACGAGGCTATTTTGCCTGATATTCCTCCGGCAAATATTGAAGCCTTGTTTAACGCCTTAAAATCGGCCCGATGATCGCACCAAATCCAATCATCGGAACCGGGCTTCATGCCATAGGTGGAATTTCCGCCTCAAGCTGTTACCTGCCCAATACCCAGACTAAGAATTGGTCATGGGGAACTTTTTGGCTGGCACAGGCACTTTTTGCCTGGGTGATTATGCCATTGATTGTAGGTTGGCTAACTGTTCCCGGTTTCTTTCAAATTCTGACTGATGCCCCATCAAAACCATTCTGGATGGCATTTTTTCTTGGCGGTGCATACGGTTTCGGAGGAATGTCTTTTGGGAAAGCCATCAATCAGATTGGCTATTCACCTACATACACCCTCGCGATTGGTATTTCAGCAGTTTTAGGAACCCTTTTACCCATGATGATTTTTGGTGGATTGAACGATTTCTTTGCCAAACCAGGTGGCGGCATCGTACTGTCAGGTATGATTTTGTCGATGGTTGGTGTGTCTGTTTGCGGTTGGGCCGGTTTTAAAAAAGAACACGATCTTGATTCGCAAAAGCTTGGAGAACAAAAGTTCAATATGACTGTCGGCCTGCTGCTTACCATTGTTGCCGGGGTACTTTCAGGAGTCTTCAACCTTTCCCTCGAATACGGAAAACCCATTGCAGATATGGCAGCACGAAATGGGGCCGGACATTTTGAAGGAAATGCCAAGATGATTATTTCAACTTCGGGATGCTTTGTGACTAACCTGATTTGGTTTGTGGTGGCCGGGCTTCGAAAAGGATCATTGAAAGAGTTTCTTCCGCGAAATGGGAATACCCGGACGATGATTTCACGCAACTGGCTTTGGTCAGCTCTGGCCGGAACACTTTGGACAGGTCAGTTTTTCTTCTATGGACTGGGACATGTGAAAATGGGGAATTTCCAGTTTGCAAGTTGGGTACTTCACATGTCGATGCTGATCTTTTTCAGTTACATTGTTGGAGTAATGATGAAAGAATGGAAAAGAGTCAGGCCAAGAACCTATTTCCTACTGGTTATTGGCTTATTGATTCTGATTTCATCCTTCTGCATAACCAGTTATGGGAGTTATATGGGAGAACAGCTGATTAGCAGCCCAAAATAATAAAGTCGGACTTTAACATTTATATCCGTCAAAAAAAAACTTTTAAGAGAAAAATGCAAATGAAAAATCTTGTATATTTTTTAATTACCAGTTTGGGCTTGCTTTTTAGCCAGTCAATTCAGGCACACCAGCCTGGAAAATTTACGAAGTTTAATGTAATTTGGACGACACCCAGCGTCGATTCTTTTGGTTCCATGCCTTTGGGAAATGGCGATATTGGCCTTAATGTCTGGGTCGAAAAAAATGGTGATCTGTTGTTTTATATCAGCAAAGTCGATGCGTTTGATGCCGGACATTTATTGCCCAAACTGGGGCGGATCAGGATAAAAACAGAACCTGCCCTTTCGGTCGAAAAGTTCAAACAGACCTTAAGTCTGATTGACGCCTCCATTTTGGTGGAGGCTGGTGATGCGAGTTTCCGCATTTGGGTGGATGCGAATCAACCAGTCGTTCGGGTGGAAGGAAAAAGCAAAACTCCGCGAATAGTTAACATTTCCATGGAATCACTTCGTCCGTTGATCAATGCCACCAAATCTTTACCAGAAACTGGCACGTTTGGAGTAAATTTCATTGATCAGGAAAACAGGCTGGCCTGGTGCTACCTCAACCAGTCTTCGCGTTGGGCCGAAAACTTTAAAAGCCAGAATACTCCGGAAATGGTGGCCAAAACCAAAGACCCGATTTTATATCGAACTTCAGGCTGTCTGCTTCAGGCCAAAGACTTTATTCGTGAAAATGCAAGCACGCTCAAGTCTAAAAGTAAAACGAATTCGTTCGACTGCACAATTTCCGTAAATTCCATTCAGCCTGAAAGCGTTCAGGTGTGGCTGGCTGAAATTTCGAAGCCGGTTCAATCCGATTGGAACGCCCATTGTGCCTACTGGAAATCGTTCTGGGATCGAAGTTATATCCATATTTTATCTGGAGGCGAAGGAAAATTCGAGCTCGACCAATGCCGGTTTACACAATTTGCACAGGGATCAAAAGCTTACGAAGGGCATAAGGAAATTGATGCCCGGCTGAATATCGATCAAATTAATCAACGCTATGCACTGGAGCGCTTTTGTGAAGCCGCCGCCAGTCGCGGTGCTGTGCCTCCGCCTTACAACGGCTCCATTTTCACAATGGATATGCCTGCCGGAGTACTTGGGTTTGATAAGCCGAAAGAGAAACCGGTTTCGCCAGATGGCCGCGATTGGGCGCAGCTTTCATTTATGTGGCAAAACACGCGACACCTGTATTGGTCGATGGCCACCCGCGGCGACAACGATGCGATAAAACCCGGGATGCAGTTTGTCCGGGATGGACTGGATATTTGCCGCGATCATTGCCAAAAGATTTTTGGCCACGGGGGCGCTTTTATTATGGAGGCAAGCTGGTGGCACAATGTGGGAGTATTCAACTGGGATGGTATGCCTGCGCATTTGCGCTACCATCAACTCGCCACGGTCGAGCTGCCGGCCATCATGTGCGAGTATTACGAACATACCCGAGACCTGAAATTCCTCGACGAGGTGTTGCTGCCCTGTGCCGACGAGTTTCTGAAGTTTTATGAAGTGCATTTTCCAAAGCGCGATGCCAATGGAATCATGCAAATGGAAGGCGTTGGTTGTGCCGAAACCTATCAGGGAGTAACCAATCCCTGCACCGAAATCGGATGCATGAAATTTGTGCTGACCAAATTACTTTCGTTCGGAATCGACAACGTCCGAAATGAACACTGGACCCAATTACTTAAAGCCATGTCAGGAGTCCCTTTACGCACCATCCGAGGACTGGACTTGCTGGCAGTGGGAGAAAAATACGATCCGGGCCGCACTAACTGCGAATCGCCCGAACTCTATTCCATTTATCCATTTCGCCAGGTTTGGCTCGGGCAGCCCGAATTGTTAGCCAATGCACGGCAGTCGTTTCATGTGAGAACAACGAGTATCGATGGTACGATTGATGATCAGGGAACGGAAACCGGAGGATGGCAATCGTCACCGGTTCAGGCAGCATATCTGGGTTTGCCGCGCGAGGCCGCACGACTGGTCAGTATCAATTTCAACGATCAATTTATCCACTGGAACGATAATATCGACCCCAATACACCTTGGCCAAACCGTCCGCGAGCGCGCTTTCCGGCCTTTTGGGAATGCAAAATGGACGGCACACCCGACAATGACCATGGAGCAAATTCGGTCAATACCCTGCAAAGCATGTTACTGCAAAGCGATGGGAACAAAATCTTTCTGCTTCCGGCCTGGCCCGAAAACTGGGATGTTTCGTTTAACCTTCGTGCGGCCAACAATACCACCATTGAATGTGAATACCGCGACGGCAAAGTGCAGTCGTTAAAAGTGAGCCCGGAATCACGAAGGAATGACATTATTGACATGAGTACTGAAAAACAACGAATCCGAACCCTTGTATCAGTGGCCCTTGCTGACAGAAATTATTTGTTTGGACTTCCTCCTATGTTGGATGCGCAGGTTATTCCGGGCAAAACTACTGCACCCTGGATAGCCAAATATGGCTATACTTTGGAAGGAAACAAAGCTGGTCCGTGGATGAACAGTGTTTTCAAAGATAATATGGTATATGTGCATGTTTTGGATTGGCCCAAAGAAGGTGTGCGGCTTTCTGCCATTCCGCGAAAATTGGTTTCTTGGAAATCTGTCACTGGCAACGTTCAGATAAAACAGGACGGAAATGGCTGGTTGCTTACCGGCACTCCTGACGCGGTGAATACCATTGCGAAACTTGAATTTGACTCTTCTGTTGAAGAAATTGCAAACGCTTTGCCATCAAAAGGCTCGTTAACTTTGGGGAGGGAACGAAAACTGACAACTGATTCAGAAGGAAGAACAGTGGCTGAAGTGAGCATGGAAGGTGAGAAAACCATCAGCCGTTTTGAATTCACCATCGATAACCCTGGTTATCTGCGTGGACAGGGAAAAGCGTTTGAGATTCAGGCAAAACAAGCCGATGGAACATGGAAAACCGCGTACAAAGGCAGTGTTTACGGTACCATCTGCGACAAAGCAATTGATCTGGTAAAAGCAACAGCTGTACGATTAATTGTTCCGGCTAAAGAAATAAGGCAGTTTGATGTATTTTGATGAGGAAGTATTTCAAACATTTTTTTAAGATGATTAGGATGATTTTGAAACCAATCGTATCAAAATGACAATAAAAAATTACTATCCTTTGATGAAAATTTTTGTTCTTGTAACAATTCTTTCGTCTGTTTTTATTAGCCTGCCATAAAAAGTCAGACCCAATCATCCCTAAATCCTACAACCTTGTCTGGGATGCCCCGTCGAAGGATGCCCTTGAATCGATGCCTTTGTCGGGACGTTCAGGAGCAGGAGCCAACGCATGGGTTCAGGATGGTTCCATCTGGCTATACCTGGCTCACAATAGTGCGTATGACGAACAAGGGCGTCTGTTGAAGTTGGGTTGCGTGCGCATTACGCCCAAAGAAACCAAACTTGGAGAACCTGCGTTTCGGCAGGAACTTGACCTGGCTTCCGGTGCCATCACCATTCAGCAGGGCGATTTTGAAGCATCGCTTTGGTTTTCCGGAGAAACGCTGGTTTTTGAATCGGAATCGGCCAACAGGCAAAGCTTTGACGTTGCCTTTGGCACCTGGCGTGATCAGAGACGTGATGGCATCCGCCAGGATATGATGGGAGCCAAAGGAAACTACAACCCTGATCAAGTCCAGACTGATTCCAATGGTTTTGTTTGGTTTCACCGGAATTCTGATTTTGCAGGTGATGTTGTCAGCATGGCAAAAGCACAGGGAATACCTGAATCTGCTGTCCATGATGTGACAACCCAAAGAGTTTTTGGCGGCGCAATTGAAGTGGAAGGTGGAATCTCAAATATTACCGAAGCTCCTGTCCGCTGGCAGTTTTGGAATGGCAAAGCCTGGACAGGAAGCACTCCTGCCAGTAAAAACCATGTTATAGCGATGCATTTGGGTGGTGCAATGAATGGCGATCCTAATCAATGGCAAGCCGAAGCAAAAGCAATGCTTTCGCCGGAAGTTCGCACAAAAGCCAAAAGCGAAGAAGAGAAAAGATGGGACGAATTCTGGTCACGCTCGCACGTGTTTATCAACCTTGATAAAGGCAACAAGGATCCTGGTTTTTTGGTTGGACGCAATTACCAATTGTTCCGTTACATGCTCGCCTGTAACCGCGATGGCGAGTTGCCACTTCTTTTCAATGGAGGTATTTTTACAGTTGATAACATTCCCGGGCGCATCACCGGAAACAACAACAATGAACTGCCCATTTCCGAGGGAGAACCCATTACACCGGACTTCCGCAGATGGATGTATTGCCACTTTATGTCGCAAAATCAACGCTGGCTGGGATGGCCAACCCTGGCTAATGGTGATAAAGACCTGCTTTCTCCTTCTCTTAGCTTTTATCGTGACCGCTCAAAAACTGCCGCAGCCCGGGCTAAAACCAACGGTGCAGAAGGTGTCGTTTATCCTGAACCGCTCGACATCTGGGGACTTTGCTGTGTTTCGCCACGTCCGGATGGATTGTGTGGAGCAGAACATTTGACCCATCATTTTTCCATGATGCTCGAACATGCCTGGATGGCCTTACAGGCTCACGATGAACTGGGTATGTCCATCACTAAAGACCTTCCCTGGATCGAAGGAACGGTAAAATTTTATGATACTTATTACCGCAAACAAACACTGAACAGTACCGGAAAAGAACTGGGTATGGATAGCAAACTCGTTATTTATCCCTCCAATGGACTGGAACTTGCCGGTGGTGCCACTGATCCGATTGAAGTGGTTTGCGGTCTCAAGCGAATTACAGCCGCACTCCTGGCATTGTCGGAAATTTCATCGGATACGCGCTCGAACCTGCAACGGATTCAATCGACGTTCCCCGATTTGCCGACCGGAATGAGAGATGGCCGACTTTCCTTGCTTCCTGCCAAATCGTGGCAAAAAGAATACAACAAATGGGAACCCATCGAAATGTATGCTTTCTGGCCTTACCGGATGGTGGGCGTAACCAAACCCGGAACCATGCAGCTGGCACGCGATACCTGGGAAACTGTCCCTGCCGACCGCGCCCGGCTTTGCAAACAGGATTATTCGTGGATGGCCAATCTAGTCAACATGGCCGCCCTTGCCTGGCCCGATTCGGCTAAAGCAAGGGCAATTTACAAAATGGCCAATATTACCGCACCTCAGGCTCGCTTTCCAGCTTTCTTCGGTCCTGGTCACGACTGGTTGCCCGACCATAACTGGGGAGGCTCAGGCATGACAGGTATCCAGGAAATGCTTATAGCTGCCGATCCTTATGGAGATAGGAAAATTTACCTGTTACCTGCCTGGCCGAAAGATTGGGAGGTGGATTTCAAACTTCATGCCCCAGAACAAACAACTGTTGAGACTATAGTCAGGAATGGAAAGATTGTTTCATTGAAAGTTTATCCGGAGTCTCGGGAAAAGGATATAATAATTGATCCTCGATTCAGTAAATGATAATCGGTCATAATCATGCCTTGTTAAATCCCCGGATTTATCCAGGAATTTTTATTCTTTTATTTTTAATCAGGATTTATTTATGTTGATACAATCTGTTCTATTCTTTTTTGGTGACGTCCTCCTTCAAATAGCGTATTTAGAAATGTCCTTGTTATTTCGATTGCCTGCTCTGAATCTAAGAAGCGTCCAGACAAAACTAAAATATTAGCGTCATTATGCTGCCTTGCAAGAGCTGCAATTGCAGTCTCCCAGCATAGTGCAGCTCTGATTGCTTTATGTTTATTGGCTGTGATTGCCATTCCCTGGCCGCTGCCACAAATCGAGATTCCAAAATTAGCTTCATGATTCTCTATCGATTTCGAAACTGAATGTGCAATCTTTGGATAGTCAACCGAATCGTCAGAAAATGTTCCAAAATCATTATACGACAGACCTTCCGACTGAAGCCATTCAGTAAGTATTTGTTTAATCTTATACCCACCATGATCTGCGCCTATACTAATATTCATGTTTTTTGTATTGCATAAATCTCTCCAAAATAGAACTTACTTCATTTTAAAAGCTTTCAAATTAATTTGAATTATAGGCTGACCAATAAATAGATTTTATATCGTCGATTGTTACATCCCGCGGATTGCCTCCTGTACAAACATCAGTCATCGCCTGACCAGACAATTTTTCAATATCAGTTTCTTTAAAGGAAGTCTCTTTAAGCTTACTAATCTTTAACTTAACAGAAAGTTCCTGAATAGCATCAATGGCAATCTTGCGAGCCTCTTCAACCGAAAGTCCATCAATATTTTTACCAAGTGCTCGAGCTATGTGACCAAATTTTTCCGGGCATACTATTGAATTAAAAGACGCTACATGGGGTAGTAAAATTGCGTTTGCCACCCCATGAGGAAGATCATATTCAGATCCTAATTGATGAGCCATGGAATGCACAATTCCAAGACCACAATTGGAAAAAGCAAGACCGGCAATAAACGAGGCCCAGGCCATTTTTGAACGGGCTTCAAGATTATTTCCATCTTTTACCGCATTTTCAAGTGATTCTCCGATTAGTCTGATTGATTCTAAGGCAAGTACATCAGATAACCCAAACGCACCTTTGGTAATGTAGGCCTCGACAGCATGGGTCAAGGCATCCATACCGGTTGAGGCAGTGAGTCCAGCCGGTTTATTTCGCATTAGTTCCGGATCATTAACAGTAACTGTTGCCAAGCAATTAGGATCCACCATCACCATTTTTATTTTTCTGATCTCATCTGTTATTACATAATTTATGGTTACTTCCGATGCTGTTCCAGCAGTAGTGTTGATTGCAATAATAGGAACAGTTTTATTTTTTGACTTCCCTATTCCCTCATATTCAGCTATATGCCCTCCATTAGTAAAAAGGATTCCAATAGCCTTTGCAGCATCCTGTGGGGAACCACCTCCAACTGAAAGTAAACTATCGCATTTGTTTGCCTTAAATGCCTCCAAACCATCATTTACATTTGTTATTGTTGGATTGGGTTTAACTTCATCGAATATGGTATATTCAATTTTTGAGGCTCTTAACACATCTGTAATTTTTTTTACTATTCCAATTGCATTTAAAATTTTATCTGTTACGATCATCGGTTTATTTAATCCTAAACCTTTAAATTCAACTGCAATTTCTTTCACTGCTCCAGGTCCAATCAGGTTGACTGATGGCCAATAAATACGCTGTAACTGTTCCATCTTATTTTAAAAAATTATGTTTTTGCTCACCTGGTTAACTTTTACTTTAAGGATTAATTTGAGCTTATTATCTTAATCACTATCCTTTGGGAAAAATATTTTTCTTAAATCTTCTACCTGCTGATCATTGATTGGTTTTAACTCCCCGATTGAAGCGCTCATGACCAACGATTTTGCACTAAATTCGGCTACTTCAAGCCTGTCAAAGGTCTGTAATAGCTGGTCCCCGGTTACCAACACAGCATCATTCTGAATGATCATAGCCGGGTTTCCCAGCTTAAGAATTTCCAGAATTTCATATTGCCCTTGAAAATGAGAACCAAAGTGAAGGGATGACACATCCTGAAGGAATATCCAGCTTTCAGGAATTGTGCGAACATCTAATACGGCTTTAGTAACGCCAAAGGCCATCAGATATGGCGACTGGGTTAAAATGATTGAATTAATTTGTGGGTTACGGTTATAGATCTCCTGATGCATCCAGGTAGCCCTGCTTGGAACTTTTCCTGGTTCTCGTTTCCCATCTTTTATCTGCACAATATCCCCAACCTCAAGATCCCACCTCGGCACATTAGTTGGGGTAATTAAAAAATCATTGCTTTTCCAACGAGCTGAAACTGTGCCATAGGAACTGATCATCAAGCCTTGATTACAGGCCCGGTGTACTATCGAACATATTTCAGCTCTTTTCTTGCGCTCGTCAGATGGATAGCTCACAACTTCGTTCTCCGGCAAAAGATCAGGAATCTGAGAATCGAAATCGTCAATCTGATTGTCTGTTAAATAACGGGGTTCTCCAATGGTATTTCCATATAATATAGTTCGGGCACTAAACTCCAATGTTTCAAATCGTTGAAAAGCATCAACCAAATCTGTTCCTCCAAGGACAGTACCATGGTTCTCCATAATAATGGCCATATAACCTTTGTCAAATTCCTGAGCTATTCGTTCGCCTAATGCATGGCTACCGGGAATCTCATATTCAGCATATCCAATAGGCCCACAGATATGCTTTGCCTGGGAAATGATATTGGTATTTGGAATTTTCCGGACGATACTGAATGAAACCAGTGCCGGGGGATGCGCATGAATAATAGCTTTAATATCAGGACGCATATCATAAATTGCTTTATGAAAGGGGAATTCAGAGGATGGTTTATGCTTCCCGATAACAGAACCGTCCTTTTTTATGCACATTATATCGGAGGGACGCAAAGACCCTTTGTCCACACCTGCCGGTGTTATCCAAATATCGCCATCATTATCAATAATTGATATATTTCCTCCTGAGGTTGTAGTTAATCCACGATTGTATATTCGGCCAATCACCAGTACGATCTGCTGAGCCGGGTGTTGTAGTCTTGTGTTTAAAAATTCATTCATAACAATTTGAGATTTAAAATCATTTTTACTCGTAATTCTGTAATCAACCTTTATACCCTTCGGGGTTTATATCCACTTAATCCATAATAAAAAACAAAGGAGAAGCATATTAACGGGACGATAAATCCGATACTCATACTGCTGATATCAGCAATGTAACCCATCAGGGCCGGGAAAATAGCCCCGCCTACAATCGCCATCACCAAAAATGAAGAGGCTCGCTTTGTATGACTTCCCAGGTCTTTCAGTCCAAGCGCAAATATTGTGGGAAACATGATGCTCATGAAGAAGTAGATAAAGCAGAGAGCAACAATGGAAACAGCCCCTAAACCGAATATAACTACCACAGTAAGAACCATACATGATAAGGCATAATACAAGAGTAAACGATTGGGTCTAAACCATCCCATCATTGCGCTTCCCAGGAATCTTCCAACAGTAAATAATCCCATTCCACCGATGGATAATATAATACCTGATGCTGTTTTGTATGATTCTTCATTGATTTGGGACCCATTACTTACCGCTTTCAGTATGGCATAAAGTAGATCCTGACCTATTACCTGATGAGACTCAGTGTATTTGAAAACGTCGAAAACGTAATTAATAAAAAAACTATTGATCCCTGTCTGGGCAGCTACATAGCAAAATTGGGCAGCTATAGCCAACACAAAATGCCGATAATGGAAAAGCGATTTAAAAGCAATAGATTCGGTTTTTTCTTCTATTTCTGTATATTCAACATGTTCGGCCTGAGCTTCATTAATTTCAGGCAATTTTGTTTTAGCAAATAAAATTGCAATTAACAATACTACGAACCCAATGGTCACATAGGGGATGGCCAGAGAAGAAAACTGATCTGTTGAATTGTGCCCATTCCCAAAGATGATGATGCTTCCAATCAGCGGACCAAATATCCAGCCTAAGCCATTAAAGGACTGCGAGAGGGTGAGCCTTTGTGCAGAAGAATCTTTTGGCCCCAAGACCGAAGCATACGGGTTAGCGGCCGTTTCCAGACAGGTTAAACCCAGTGCAATTACAAATAATGCAACCAAAAAAGCCCAGAAAGTCTTAATGTGAACAGCAGGATAAAAAAGAAAGGCACCGGTGGCATAAAGCAATAAACCAAAAATAATCCCCTTTTTGTATCCATATCTCTTCATCAACATACCCGCTGGAACTGCCATCAGAAAATATCCACCATAAACAGCCGCTTGCACTAACCCGGATTGAGCTCTGGATACATGCAGTATATCCTGAAAGTGCTTATTCAATATATCCAGAAGACTATGAGCAAATCCCCACAAGAAAAAAAGACTGGTCACCAAAATAAATGGGATCAAATAACTCTGGTTGTTTTCACTTTTAAATATGGATGTCTTGTTTTTCATTTATACGGGTTGTTTAGATAATATCATGGTGAATTCTGTTTATTGAGTTGAGAATTTCTATTTGTAACACATATTCCATTTATGATTTGGGAACAGATTTTGATAATAGGACATTTTGAATCTTACTTTCTCTTTAACTGGCAGAAGTGACAGAAGAGATATAGGAATTATAATAAACTGAATATCGGGAACAATTATTTCCAGGTTCATATCTTACTGATAATCCCTTCATATTATCCATGGCTTCTTTCATATTCGAATAGATCCCCAACGAAATGAATGAGCTAATTGCGGCTCCTAAAGCGGTAGTTTCTTTCATATCCACAGCCTTAACCGGAACACCCAGGATATCTGCCCTAATTTGATTCCAGAGTTTATTTTGTGACCCGCCTCCAACACAAATGACACTTGTGGCTTTATAACCTCCTGCCTCTTCAAGTTTTTCTAATCCATAACGGGCATAATAGGACAAAGCTTCCAGAGTGGCCCTGTATATATGAGCCCGGCTAATCTGATGGTTTAACCCGGTTATGTTTCCATTTTTGTTAAAGAGTCCTCCAGGAAATAATTCAGGTATAACTTGTACTCCCAAGCTGCCTGCAGGAATAACAGATGCTTCATTTACCATTGGCAGATATCGGGAAGAACTATCCTGAAATTCTCCATAAAATGACTTTCCAATCCACTCAAGCACTCCTGATGCAACCCATTGTATTCCAATATCGATTAATCCAGGTTGCGCGTCTAACTCAATGGTTATTCCTAAGTCTTGTGAGGGCATCGTAAGCGAATCGGAATATGTCCGGGCCATCAGGATCTCCCATGTACCAGAACTAAGTACTGGTTGATTTATTCCTGCGCCTGATCCCAATAGTGCAAACTGGGTATCATGGCCGGAGACGATTACAGGCGTTCCTGCTTTGATGCCCAGCCTGGCTGCTGCATCAAAAGTCAGTTTCCCCATGATCTCTCCAGGTTCAACCAAAGGCGGGAATATTGACTTTTTGAGATTTAAACCTTTTAATATCGTATCTGAAAATTTACGGGTTTTTAGATCAGTCAACATGGTAGTCCCGGCCATAGTGGCATCAGTGACCAATTCTCCGGTTAGTTTGTACAAAATGTACGAAGGTATTAAGACATAATAATCCATCTTTTCCAAAGCCTCAGGTCTGTTCTCTTTGAACCAGATCAACTTATTGATCGTATTGAAATGGTATGATTTTAAGCCTGTTGTTTGAAATAAATAGGTTGGGTCAAAATATTTGTTAATATTTTTTTCTATTGCCCCGGTGCGACTGCATTGCCAGGATATGGCCGGATAACATATTTCACCGTTTTTTTTCATTGGAACACCATCAACTCCAAATGTGGTAACAGTAATTCCTATAATTTCTATACCGGAAACCTCATTTATTATCTTATTACAGCATAGGGATAATTTGTTCCATATGTCCTCTACATCCCAAATCAGACCTCCTTTTAGATAAGGGTCTGGTTTTGTTTCGTTTGCTAATGAATGAGAGGCCAAAATCTGACCCTTTACATTTACAAGACATGCCTTTACATTAGTAGCTCCACAATCTAATACCAGAATAGCTAAGTTCATGGGTTATTTCAATTACATTTTTTACAAGACTGGCTGACAAAGTCTTTTCCGTTTAAACTCGGAATTATATTAAGTAAATATTTATACTGTTTTTCATAATTTGCATAAAATGCTTTTCTTAAAGGCTTTCGGATAAATTGTTTCATGTGTAAATAACTTGTTTTTTTATCACGAAAGTAAAATAAGATCCATCTGGCCGAAGAATCATCAGCCATATGGAGATTTATTTATTTACCTTTTGCCCTTAGTTGTTTCGTTACATTTTCACCGCCATTAATTAGGTGCAAGAGTGGTGACGGACGGTCAATCCCTTCAATGAAATGAGGACGAGCCAGCCAGGGAGTAACAGACAAAACATTTGTGAGATCCATCCAAAATTGCAGAACAGATGGTCTTAAGCCGGCTATCATGTGGAAATGATTAGCAGGAGCGTACTGTTTGTATTCACCCATTGTGGCATATTTCGGCACAATCCAACTATGTGGCCAGGTTACATTTGAACTATTTGCTACAAAATCAGCCAATTTAGCCGGCAAATCAACTGTTGAGGCTTCATCCCATACCAGACTGAACATTCCGGATAGTTCACTATAGGCCAGACGTGCAGCAATACCATTAATTCCACCTGGACTAACAAATGTAACACTATTTCCTCCGCCCGGGAAGTAATACAATTCTGCACTCGGCAAGGATATGTTACGCATAATTTCATCTTCTGATGCACCTTGTTTTGCGGCCCAGTTCAGACTTGCCGAACCAGAGTTATTCCCGTCAACAATTCCTTTCAAAGCCCAAAGTTCATCTCCCTTAACCAAAACTCCAAGTTCATTCGCCTTGGCCACTAACTCTTTTGGTTCCCATACCTTGCGGAAATCCATAAAAAGTGGAGGATTGCCGCCCGAGAGCCATGTTGAAAAGAGCATAGTCAGTGTACCTTGCATGTCAGCCTCAGTTCCGAAAGGAATCGGACTCTTGGGACCATTGTGGTCAAAGGTTGTATTAAACAGGGATTCAGCAAGGTCACAAATCGGAAGCGGGATTCCGCGTGGGTCACTTCCCCATTCTAGTTGGTTCATGAAGGCTCCGCTTACCGCGTTCAGGTCTTTCAGGAGGTCTCGCATAATGAGATACATGGCCAATGATTGATCGAGTTTCTCATCGGCTCCAGCCTGAGTCAAATCCAAACGACTTGTTAAATGATTCCCAACCCAGTTTCGCATGAACCGGAGCTCCTCCTTATCATACGCCTTCTTGCTGAGCATATCTGCCAATAATTTCATATCGAGCCGGGCGACTTCAAGTCCAAAGGTATTGCGGGTAGGGAGTACATGGGTAAGTGCTGTTTCCATACCCATTGAGTCATGTCCAAAACAAACAATACGTTTTCCCTTTAATCCTGAAAAAGTTAATGCACCATAGCACCAATCTACAAGTGCCTGAATTGTTGAATCCGTAATTTTAGGGAACTGTCCCTCATCATCCCAGGTTCCAACATTCAGATGCGTCAGTCGTCCTGATTGAGCAAAAGCCCCATTAACTGCGTGAGCAAATACAACACCAGGTTTTGGTGCACTGTTCCCGCAGGTAATATTGAGCGGCATATCTTTAGGAAAGTGAGCCATCAAACTCATCAATGATAGTTGTGGAAATGCCCATGTATCAGGAGTGCATATAACTGCATCGACACCTGCATCCTTAAACTGACGGGCAACAATATCTGCCTGAGGTTCGCCATCAATAAGCACGTTTGAATAAACTACATTTACAGGCACACCATCAGGCATTTTTACTTTTTCAGCCAGATGATCGGAAATCATCCCGACGATATTTAAGGTGCGCTGACGTGCATCCTGATCAATCCGGGGATCGCCTGTAGCACAAACGCCAAAAGTTACCACCTTCGAAATATACTTTCCTCCATCGAAATTTAAACTTATTGCTTTTCCCATTTTTTTAGATTTATCTCAGGTCAAAAATAGACTGTACCAAACCCAAATGCTATGGACTAATAATCCAATTTTATGTATATTTCAACCATCAATATAAGTCACCTGGACCTTAATTGTTATTCTTATAATAAATAATCATTATAACACTTAGTTTATCAATCTAATAGACTAAATAAATAATGTCAGTAGCCAGATATACACATTATTCATTATCTTCTTTTTTTAGTATATTTGTGTATATATTTACTCAGTCTTATCAGTTAGTTGTAATATGAAATTTTTTAAAGTACCCGATAAAGGCGACCCATCGAATGTTTCACAGCTGTTTTCAGGATTGAATGTAAATTTGCTGTGTTGCCGCTTTTGGTGGCTTAAAAATTGGGAAAGCCGGAATATGTCATTCCCCTATTGGAGGATATACTGGAATAAAAGTTCAGGTGGTGTTATCTCATTTGCGGGAAAAACAATTGAGATGAGTCCCAGTCAGATTATTCTTATTCCGCCTTATACTGCATTTTCAAGTCGTTTAAAGGAGAATACCATACCTCACTCAGGTTACAACCTGGAAGGTGGCAGGGTTGAAGACGATATTTCAGAGACAAATCTAGTAAGTGAAGGAGCAGTTTTGCATCTTTTTATCCATTTTAACCTAGGTATGCCGTATGATTTTATCACGCCGCAACTTTTCTCATTTAATGTTTATCATGATCTGCGCAATGATCTGGAAGATCTGTCAGTCAGTCTTCGGAAGAACAATGAACAGTTGTCTGTACTGTCAAGTTTGTTGATCTATAAAATAATCATTCTTGCTGTAAGTCAGATTCCAAAAGAGTTCTGGAATTTGGCAACAACCGATCAACGTATGTTAAATGTGTTAAGAGAAATTGAAGATCATATTTCGGAAGGGCTTACCAATAACAGGTTGGCTGGTGTTGCAAATATGGCAGTCAACTCATTTGCCCGTCATTTCAAAGAGGAAATTGGAATTTCACCACAACAATTTGTTCGTGAAAGAAGGGTACAGAAAACAAGTATATTGCTTCATCATACTTCCGAGACGATCGATGAAATAGCCCGTTTAGCTGGGTTTTGTGACCGTTTCCACCTTGCAAGAGTATTTAAGGAGGTTACAACCTATTCCCCGGCACAATACAGAAAACAATTCTATCCAAAGAGTTGATTGTTATTAGGCTTTAATGGATTATTAGAGTCATCTTTTACTTACCTACTAAGGAATCTATATGTTGTAGCACTGATTATTATGTACCGAGCAAAAAAAGGGAGCAAGCTCCCAATTTTTAAAGGTCAATCAGATCTTCAACTTCCCGGACTTTCGTGTCAAGCGTCCGTTTCATCTCTTCGATGACGGTGTTGAGCACTGCGGAGTTTGAGGTTCTGAACTCATTTCCTGCAGCATCACGAAGCTGAATGGATGAGCTAAGCCCATCAGCGCCCAGTTGGAAAGTCTGCAACTTCCTGCGACTTTCGTTTAAGATCCGGTAACGGTCGATTAATAGACTCAGGTCTTCAACCTTCTGAATCCGTTCATCCAGGGAAAGTTTCCAGGGTGCTAGTACCGGCTCCGGCTTCACAATCGTTAAAACGACCGGTTCAGGAACTTCAACAGCAGCAACCACTGCTTCAACTTCTACTAACTCAATCAATGCAACCGCTTCATCACGGGTTACTGTTGAACCATTATTCTTACTCATAATCATCTACCGTTGCCCTACGGATTTATTTTGGCATCTGGCTCGCCGGTTATACTTAAATTACGGGCATTTAATATTGAGCCAGGCGGATAATGTCAATGGGCGAATGTCAGTTTCTGCCTTCCATTTCGGCTCCACTCAGTGACCAAAGGCAGAAACTGAACAAGCACGAAGTGCCGGGAGGCGATACGCCAAATGATTAACAGGTATCGCCGGACGGCCCTTTACATTTCCGGCTGGCGATCAATACCTTTGTGCGTAATTTGAGTGTAAAAGGGTATTTCTCAGAGAAAAAATCGAACATAAAAAAACCCTGATTAGAGGGTTTTTCATCTTTAGAAGGGAAGATCTGCTACTTCATCGATGCTCTCCTTTACTTTTTTAACCGGCCTTTTCATTTTTGTTTCCGGTTTGTTTTCCTTTTCAGTTTCCGGTTCGTCTTCCACTTCTTCTTTGCGGCTAACATAGACTGTAAATTCGCGACCGAACTGGTCTGCTGTTTTCATTTTTGCAACTTCGAAAGTGGCGTAAGTTTCGCCGTTAAATTCGTAAGAGAGATCGTTCAGATCATCCATGTTTACGGTTACTTTGATAATTTGAAGACCTTCAACCTGTTTGCCTTTTCCTACAAAATGTTTTTGAAACTTTTTCATGATACTTAATTTTAAGTGAAAATTATATGCAAGATTTTTAAAGGGTGTCACTGAAGGGCAGTCAAGAAACCGTGGAATACCGCAAAGAACACAGGGCTGAGGATATGCCGCGAAAGTTCTTGAATGAGGGGACCGTTACCGGATGGGGCATTCTATCTTCGCATTGAATTTGATTTAAAATATCAGTGAAATAGAATCAATCTACAGTTGGAAAAGGGTTAGGTTAAGGGATCAATCTAAAGTTACCCCATGTATGAGCTGCTCTCTGCGGAAGATAATGGTGAAGACCACAAATTATTGCAAAAAAAAGCAGATCAGTTTGGGAATTGCCAGGATAAGTCGAAAAGGTGGTGACTAAACGGCTGAAAAATTACCGGACTAATAAAATTGCCGGATAGTAAGGGTTGCATTGAAGTTTACTGATCCCTGTAAGATGAAAAAAAGCAATCAGGGTTTTACTAAGGGAGATTTACCCTGGGAGTTTTGTGGAACAAAAAAATACCGCCGTGCAGAGGTTTTCTTTACCTCTTGCACAGCGGATTAAATTAATTGGCATAAGGATATCCACATCCATTGTAAACATCTTCGTCTGCAGCTGCAGACAGGAATTGCCGGTAAGAAGCATCACCACAAGTCATGCAGAATACTTCTTTGGAGGAGGGCCAATAGTAGATATTGACACCTTTATCCAGTTTAGCCTTGCATTTTGAGCAGCAAGAGCTAAACTTCGCTTTGATCATTCGTGGATCATTGGCATATTGGGACATCTGTTTTACCGACGCCTTTCGGATTTATTTTGGCTTCTGGCACGCCGTTGTTAGTAATAAATTCATTTGATAATCTTAAGATATTAGCGCATTTATTTGAATTATAACTTCTTAGAAGCTTAACCCATTCACCGGTTAGTGTAATATTCGCTGAAAAGCTTTCAACTGTTTTGTAAAAAGTGCTGTCATAAGAAGGATTTTTATTGATGAATTCCTTCATATCCTTGATGATAGCGCGGTGTAACCGTTCAAATCTGCGCTGATAAAAAGACATTTCTTCCCGGAACTGATTTTCTGTCATTGATTTAGCACCCTGCCCAGGGGACTTATTGTGGCTTCTGGCACGCCGGTTAATTAATTTTCTAATCTTCATCCGGAAACAGGATCGTGATAGCCGGGGATGGATCATCCAGATCAAGCGGACCAATCACTGCTCTGAGGGTAACTTCTCTAAGCTGCCGGTTTCCTTCGCAAACTTTCTCGTATTTGGTCCAATCACCTTTATCGGGAAGCTGGCAACAGAACCCAAATTTCAATTCTTCCCCTGAACATCTTCGGGCTGAGAGTGAAAACATATACAGGATATCCCAAAGCCGACCTTGTTCACTCTGATCAGGCATTTCAAAGGGAACCAGAACATACTTGTCATAAACTCTGCGTGTAAGAAAAACGGGAAATTTGATTCCTGCCTCTTTGGAAATATCCGGACTAATGGGTACCTGAATTCCATCGGCAACAGCTTCCATCCGGGTGTAACTTGCAATAATTTTCCAATCGATTAAATCCATAATTTTATTGCCCGTGCCCTCGGGACTTATTTTGGCTTCTGGCACGCCGGTTTGTAAATTTTAGTTTAAAGAATACCTTCATCTGCCATGGAGTAATAGCCTTCAGAGGAGAGAATCAGATGATCAAGCAGGGGAATTTCAAGGATAAGACCGGCCTCTTTGAGATTCTGGGTAATCTTTCGGTCTGCTGAACTAACATCCAGATTACCTGACGGGTGGTTATGTGCAACGATAATTGAAGTAGCACAGGCTTTGAGTGCAACCTGGAAAACAACCCGGATATCTATTATTGTTCCGGTCATCCCACCTTTGGAAATCTGATGATAACCAAGAACCTGGTTCTGGCGGTTAAGCATGAGCATGTACATGAATTCAATGTGGTCATAAGCGGGCCAGAACAACTTGAAAGCGCAGTAGGATTCAGTTGACCCGGTAATTTTCATTCGGTCACGCGCTTTAATAATTGAAGAATACGAAATCTGAACTTCGGAGATAATCTCTGGAATCATACGTTTTGACCGCTGCCTTGCGGGTTTATTATGGCATCTGGCTCGCCGTTACAGTTAAATTAATGAGCTTACCAGATTGAGCCGGGCGGATTCTGTCAAGGGCGCATGTCAGTTTCAAACCAGTTTGGACAGATAGATCCAGGAAAGTGACCGAGCACGAAGTGCCGGGAGGCGCTATGTCAAAACGTGACCTGCCAGGCGCCGGAAGGCCCTTTACTTTTCCGCTCCGGCGATCAATAAATTTGCTCACGAATTTGAGTGTAAAAGGAAACTTCCTCAAAAAAAAGACGAACAGCAGCGAATGAAAGGGCATAAAAAAAACCTCCGGAGAGGTTTTAAAGGAAAGTGAGAGAAGTTAATTATTCTCATATTTTGCGAGAAGTTCTTCTGCTATCTTTTCTGTTAAATCAGGGTTTGAATCATATTCTTCATTTTCTGAATTCCAGGTGTTGATTGCAGAATCGGTGTTGTTTGTGTTCCAGTAATTAGATACTTTTTCATTTTTCGTCCGGTCTGATTGAGTTAAAAAAGAAGTTTTCATGGTATAAAATTTAAGGGTAAAAATTATATGCATGGTCTTTAGGGGTGCCACAGAGAGGCAGTCAAGAAACCGTGGAATACCGGAATAAGTATAGGGAGTGAGGATATGCTGCGAAAGTTCTTTACTGAAGAGACTGGATCGTGATGGGGTACCCCACCTTCGCAGGGAATTTTCCTTAAATGCTATTACCTGAAATACTTTGGAGTTTGACAGACAGAAGTAAAAAATCAGAATCTAATCATGGAAAAAAACTGAGGATGCAGGAACTGGAAAAGGTAAAAAAGATAAGATGATTTATCGATATGGCAATCAATTAATTGCAGAAGAAAAGATGAATAACGAAATAAAAAAGTGAGATTTAATTGCAATCTTTCTCAGAATTGAGACTGGAATAAAAAAATAAACCCCACATGAGCAAGGGGGCTCGGATTTAGATTAGGCTGGATTTTTAGGCTCGGCTGTAGCTATTGAACAGATAAAAAAAAGCTGCAGGAATTAAAAATGAAAATCACCAATAACATTTAATTTCTGCAGGGCATTATCAGGTTAGTTCTTTGTTTTCGGGGTTTTTATCTAATCCTTTTGCATTAATTTTTGATACTATTTTTTTACCGGTTTTTGCCTCAATTTCTTTTCGGGTATTACCTGCAATTGTTCCACCTTGTTTGGCTATCTTTCTGTTTTGGGGAAATGTTTTTGGTTTCTTTTCTTTCGAAATTTCAGTAGTAGTGGCTTCGGCCAGCATATTGAGCACCAATTCGAGATTGGTCATATGGTCACGAAGGTTTTCTTTTTTCAGATCTTTGAATTGCTTATACTGTTTGGTTGTAAGCCCACTCCAGGCATTGGTGATATCATCAGTAAGGATTGCAAATTCCTTTCCTTTTTGAACTCCACGATTTTCCCATTCGTCGGTCAGTTCTTTCCGGATTTCGATGCTTTTAAGCCGCTGATTGATCCATTCTTTGGAGTATCCCTTACGCAAATAGGTTTCCATCAATCGGTCGATACCAATTTCCGGATCTTCTATTTCATCAATGCGTTCGCGGGCAACATTGGCTATCCATACTTTAAGGGGCTCGGCTTTTGGTGAAGGGATACTTTGTATAAGTCTGAATAACTGTTCTGTATCGGCTACATCAGTCATACGCATTTTCCCATCGGCTGCAACCATTTTCAAACCGTGACAATTCGTCACGGTTTCATTTCCTTCTTCCCTGAGCCGTTGTTTCAATTTGCGCCAGTATGCTTGTGGATCAACACTTTCCGAAAGTACCCCTACCACATCGACAATCGAAAAATACCATTTTTCCTGTTCATCATCCCAGACCGAACGGACCTGCTTTTGCTCAAAAAGCTTAATTGATGTCTCTTTATTCATCCTATGGAATGTTATTCAATTAATTGCCCTACCTTATTTACAACTCGATATTCCAGGCTGTCAAACTCATTAAAATGTGCTTTACCACACTTGATTTTAAGTTGTTCGTCTCCGCTAAGTTTGGATAAATCAACCCGCGGTGTTCCGGTATCTTTGGTTTCAGCAACGAAATAAATTTTCTTATCATCCTCAAAAACTAGGGCCCAATCAGGATTGTAATTACCTATTGGTGTAGGAATTTTGAACCAATTTGGTAATTTAAAGTAAAACTTGACCTGGTCGCTGGTTTCACAATCTTTGGCAAATTGACTTTCAACTCCGGAGTCCAAAGGCATAAACTCTTCATAAATGGTTTTGTTTGGGTCAGATACCTTGAATGAAAAATCATTGAGGTATACTTCTAATTCCTGTGCTTCAAACAATGCCATTTCGTATTCTGTAGTTCCAATTTTTTGATATTTTATGCCATCGATCATCAGTTCGAACAACGTTCGCTTAATGGTTTTTGAGGCTAAGTCTAAGAATAACTGAGGGTTAATCAAAATGTCGTTGATTCTGCCCGATTTACTTAAGATCGCATGAATTGTCGATCTTGTTAATTCTGTTTTACTTTGAATGTATCCCAATACATCTGGGATTTTCCAGGAGTAAGTGTCATAAGATTCAATTTTATCGCCTAAATAGGAAGTTCCTACACCTTCATCGGACATAGTTACAGATACTTTTGTCGAACGAATTGAAGGGGATTTAATTTCGGGAATTTCATGAATTGCTTTCGATGCTAAATCGATAAGATCGTTTGTTAAATAATTAACCCGGTAAGTTGTTTTCTTTTTAATCTTCTCCCAGATTTCAAGGAATTTTGGGTCTGCTTCAAAACCTTTCCGGTAATTAATTGCTGTCCGCTCGCGCTTATTTTTAATCCGACCTTTAAATTCAACTCCGCAATCGTCTTCAATCTCTTTTTGTAGGGCTTTGGCAAAATCGTCATAAGATTCATTGGCCACAACAGTCAGTCGGTTTATATTCTGGTCGTAAATCCTTTTGCCACTTTGATCGACTGCCAAACGTAAACCTCTGCCAATTTCCTGACGCTTCTTAATCTCTGATTTTGTTTCGTTTAGCGTACAGATTTGAAAAACATTTGGATTATCCCAACCTTCACGCAATGCAGAGTGGGAAAAGATAAAACGCAATGGATTCTCAATATCCAATAGTTTTTCCTTGTCTTTCATAATCAGATTATATGTATCATCATCGGCTTGTGTTTCGCCGGATGTATCTTTCATTTTACCCTTTTTATCTTGCGAAAAATAGCCGTTATGAATTTGCTCTATCGGGAATTTATCCAATGATTTAAAATGAGATTTAGAAACAAACTCTGCGTAAATTTCTTCAAACCATTTCGCAAACTTACCATGGCCTGGATTTCCGGCTTCATCGTATTGCCGATAGTTTACTACTCGGTCAATGAAGAAAAGTGATAACACTTTAATTCCTTTAGGATTCAGCCGAATTTCTTTTTTCAGGTGTTCTTCAACAGTTTTACGAATTTGGAATTTCATTACTTCATCCGTTAAACCACCCTGAGTGTCACCTTTGTACAGGATATTGCCATTCGAAAGTGAAATACAATTATTTGCTGCATCAATTTCTTCAATGATGTAGCCTTCTGAATATATTTCCCGTTCATTTGATAGTTTATAAAGGTCATCGCCAACTTTGACGGCGACTGATTTCTTCTTTACGCCTCCTGTATCGTTTGAATTAATTGTAAGCTTTGCTGTCACCTTTGTTTTAGTGGCGGTAATGGATTCAACAGACACGAAAGCATCATTAAATGCATTTTCTTCAACAATGGAGTCAACCTCGATTTGTTTTACCAAACCAAGGTCATACGCTTTAACCGGATTAAGGCTGTATGTTAAATTGTATTGATTTTTGTGGGTTGCAGAATAGCGTAGCGTGCAAAGTGGTTTTAAATTTTCGATGGCAGTTGCACGTTTCTCCGTTTCCATGTTTTGCGGTTCGTCAACAATTACAAAGGGATTGGTCGATTGAATAAACTCAACCGGTCGTTGTCCGTTTAACTTATCGTTCGGTTTATTGATAATATTTTCATCTTTGGCAAAAGCATCAATATTGATTACTAAAATCTCAATGTTATTACCCGTTGCAAAACCTCTTAGGGATGAGACTTTTGTGCTGTCATATACTTGAAAATGAACAGGAACATTATCGTACAGATTTTGGAAATGCTCGTGCGTAATTTCAAGGTTTTTCAGAACCCCTTCACGGATAGCAACCGATGGAACAACAATTACAAATTTCTTGAAACCATACTGCTTAAACAGTTCATAGATGGTTCTTAGGTACACATACGTTTTGCCTGTGCCTGTTTCCATTTCGACGGAAAAGTGCATCCCATCCAGCTGATTGGCTTTGTTTATTTCATTTTCGATTTGAATTATCTGAAGATTCGAAAGGATTTGTTGCTCAGACAATATCAGGTTATTACCAACGCCGTTAATCAAACTTAAAGTTGCCTTTTCATTTAACTGATATTCGGTAATTGAATCTTCCATTGGCTGACCTTCAAACAAGCCAGTAATCGACTTTATGGCATCATCCTGGTATTGGAGATTGGATTCGAAGGTTAGCTTCATTGTTTCAATGCCATTCGTTGATCAATTCTTTCTTTTGCTTCAACTAGCAACAGGTGCAATTTTTGTTCCAATTCGATTTTAGGGGGGAGATCCGTCCAATATTCAGCAACTACAATGCTGTCTTTATGCATTTCAAGCAACTCAATTTGTTCGGTGCTTTTACCGGTACAAAGTATCAAACCAATGGGGCTGTTTTCATCTTCATGCCGATCGTATTTGTCGAGCCATTTAAGATAAAGTTCCATCTGCCCTTTATAAGCAGCCTTAAATTTCCCGATTTTTAATTCAATGGCAACCAGGCGTTTTAATTTTCTATGAAAAAAAAGCAAATCCAAATAAAAATCTTCGCTGTCGATTATCATACGCTTTTGGCGTTCAACAAAGGTAAATCCCTTGCCAAGTTCCAGAATAAACTGTTCCAGTTCCTTCAGGATTGCTGATTCCAAATCGTTTTCGAGATATCCCTCTTTAAGCCCCAAAAAGTCTAAAAAATAGGGATCTTTAAATGTATGTTGTAATTCAGGCATATTCAATGAAACTTGAACATTGGCTATCTCACCACGTTCGTAAGCTTTTTGCTCTATTTGTTTGCGGGTTTCTCTAATGCTCCAGTACTCTTCGGCAATTTTCTGTGCATAATACATTCTTGCCTCACTGCTTTTAATTGGCAATAATTCCACAAAATGCGACCAACTCAATTGTTGTGCCAATGGCAAGACAATTTCGAAATCGGTAAAAAGTTCAGAAAACTGCATCATTCTGCGTAAATTTCTTTCCTCAAAGCTTTTCCCATAAACTTGTTTCAATTGTGTCGACACTGTCGACACAATCTCTTTTGCATATTCAGCTCGCTGATTATTAAGAATATGCTCGTTTATTTTTTTGCCAACTTGCCAATATACCAAAGTAATGGTGCTATTGACTTGTTTGACCAATTGATTTTTACCTTGTTCGATAATATGAGCAAGGTCGTGAAACAACATTACGTCTAAATGCATGCTCATCGTTATATGGTTTTAAATTCAATACCGGCATCTCTCATTTGCAATGCAGTATTGGTTTTCAATTGGTCGTTTCCGGTGAAAAGCCGGTCTAAAGCAATAACCTTTTGTGGTTGTTCTTTTAAAACTGAGTCCACAATCTCCTGCGTGGCTATTTCAAGCATAATAACCAACTCATTGTCGTTAACGCAATAATACCCCAAGGTATCACTATGGGATGCCGGCTTGTGCTCTATCTTGCTATTCAGGTCTTTACCACTTTTAAGCAGCAATTCATAAACCATATTTTCAATGGTTGCAGATTCTGAAACCGGATCAACAAACAGTTTCATTTGTTCTTCAAGTGCATTGGCATCTTTACCAATAATTTGCTGCCATTGTTTAAAGTTACTGTCAGAGAGTTTTAGGACTTTAAAACCAGTATCCTGAACTTTAAGTTTTTCAATTTCAGAATTAAGATTTTTGATTTGTACAAGCACTTCTTCGGTTGGTAATTCACCCTCTAATTTTTGGATCTGGGATAGAAGGTCTGTAATTTTAGATTGTATTTCCATATTAATCACCACTGCAGCCCTACGAATTCGCTCTTTGGCTATATCCGCAATGGTCTTATAACCGTCTTTAAATGCTTCACTTTTTTCGTCACAAAGTTCTGGTAATTGCACGCAAATATACTTGCGGTTGCCACCATCGTCTTTGTTCAAATCCATAAGAGCATGTGCGGTCGTACCAGAACCAGAGAAAAAGTCAAGAATAATATCAAATTCATTAATTACTTGTTTAAAAAATACTTTAAGTAGTTCTGTAGGTTTGGGAAAATCAAATAATTTATCTCCCATTAAATTGATTACTGCTCGGGTTCCATTCGTAGTAAAACCAACATCTTTAGAGTCAAGCCAAGTAGAAAATCCAGTGATATCTTTCTCAAGATCTTCAAGAAATTTTTTTTCTCGTGGTCTTCCGGTAGGAGATTTTGGAAACAATATTTTTCCCTCACTAATCATTGATGTAATTGTTGAAGAAGACTTTGACCAACCTCTTTTGGGATTTGGTGGATAAGATATTCCAGTTTCTGGATCGATTAAATCATAATGTAAATTGGGTCTTTGGTCTATTGTAGCTAAGCCAGATAAATCTATACTCGCCCATGGCCCACGAGCATCGTTATCTGGATTTTTATATTTGGTTTTATCTATATCCCTTCCTCCAAATATAACAATATCAAGTTTGCCAAAGCATAATAAATACTCATGATCTGTTGAGACGTTAGATTGATTTCTACTATCAGCATTTTGCCTTCTCTTCCATATGAATTGACCAATAAAATTCTCCTCCCCAAAAACCTCATTCATCAATAACCTCAGATTATGTACCTCGTTGTCATCGATAGAAACAAAAATAATACCATCTTCTTTCAATAAATTCTTTGCCATAAACATACGAGGATACATCATATTCAGCCAATTACTGTGGTATTGGCCGTTTTCTTTACTGTTCTTACGGAACATACCATCTTTGGTCATATAGCCTTCTTCGTCTTTGTCTCCTACACGTTTTAAGTATTCTTCTTTGGTTTCTGAGAATTTATCAGGATAAATAAAAGAATCGTTTCCAGTATTATAAGGTGGGTCAATGTATATCATCTTTACTTTACCGAAGTAACTTTTTTGCAATACTTTAAGCACTTCAAGGTTTTCGCCTTCAATAAAAATATTTTCAGTTTGGTCAAAGTTTACTGATTCTTCTTTAACAGGAATCAGGGTTCTTGTGCTCGACGCCTGCAATACTTTAAAAGCCTCGCTTTTGCCGGCCCAATTTAAAACGTAACGCTCGTTGCTAAAGGTAATATCTTCACCTAGTGTGGCTTTTAACTTTTCCCAATCTATCTTTCCGTCGCTAAATGCCTCCGGTAAGAGTTCTTGTAATTGTTGTAGTTTAATTTTATTAGGGGTTAGGCTCTGTCCATCCATCATCTATTGTTTTACTTTAGGCTATTAATTCCACAAATTTACATTTTTATAGAGTTATCCAATCCTGAAAAAATGTTTATTATGGATTGATTTGATAGATAAATTAATCACATTTACTCTAATTTTATTAGTACTAATTGTTGTTAATCACATTTTATAAAAAGACAAATGAACAAAAAAAGGCCCCGAAGGACCTTCTTTTAGTTAACCATTTCAGCCACTGGGGCAGGTTCCAATTTTTGATTGAGTATGTAATTAACAGCATTCTGTGCCTGGGCTGCTGCCATTACCAGAATTTTGGGATCATCTTTGAATGTTCTGATCCAGCTTTTAATATAGGCAGCATTATTTTGAATGGTTTGCTGCTCAATATGTGTTATTCCGCAAAGAAAAGCGGCACCCATCTCGGCAACCAATTCTTCTTGCGAATAATCAGAGGAAACGAAAGAATGATTTTTAATTTTGTCATGTCTGCCAAGCCTGGTAGAATGACCGGATGAATGGATAAGTTCATGATACAGTGTACTATACATCTGTTCGTCGTGAAAGAATGTCCGTTTTGGAGGCATGTTAACTATATCCGAATCCGGGGAATAGGAAGCATGATCACAATTCCAGTTAATCGGTGGACAATCTTCCCATTCTGCAATTATCTTATCTGCCTCTGCAATTGGATTGAAGTCATGATCATGAGCTTCTGTGGCAGGGATATGTTTGGGATCTACTCCTTCTGTCTGGGAGATATTGAAGACGTTGTAATATCTGAGAAATGGCGTTTTCTTGAGTGTTCCATCTTTCTCTTTGCCTTCAAGTATCTTCCAAAAGACAACCATGGTACCATGTTCACCTTTTCGTACTGTTCCACCGGCTGCATGTGCCTGTTCAAAAGTAAGGTAAAATGGAAGTTCATAAGGTTTACAGATAAGCATCCATAGATTGATTCCTCTGTAAGGTTTATGCGAGATCAGGTTACGGGGCATTCCGTTTGCGGATCTCCATGGGACCTGCCAGGGGACGACCCCGGTTTCGAGCAAGTCGATAATCTTTTGAGTAACGACTTCGTACAAATCTTGTTTGTTCATGTATTTTTTGCCGTTTACCTTACGGACTTATTTTGGCATCAGGCACGCCGGTTAAACTTTATTGGGCAATAAAGATTGAGCCAGGCGGATTCTGTCAAGGGCAAATGTCAGTTTCGGCACACGTATAAATGTTGATTTTAAGAAAGTGACCAAGCACGAAGTGCCGGGAGGCGGTATGACAAAACTTGTCATAGTATAGCCGGACGGCCCTTTACTTTTCCGCCCGGCGATCAATAAATTTGGCCAAGAATGAGTAACCATTTACACTTTAAACTGTAACTTGTTTTTCGTTTCTTTTTGCCAGTTGAAAATTAAAGAATATTAAATGAATAAAATATTGCATTCACAATTTACATAATATATGAATAAATAGGAATATTTAAAGAAAGGATTTTGAAAAAATTCTTTCTTTAAAAAAGAAGAATTGCAGAAAAACTCCATTATTTGGAGTTTGGTTTATTATTTCTTAAAACTTTATCTTCTAATTCTGTGGGGGCAAATTTCATATTGAAATTTGCCCCCACAGAATTAGAAGTCCCCCAATGACCTATCCGGGTCGTCGGGGCTCAAAGAGTTTCGATAGGATATATGATATTAACATAATGTAAATAAATAGTTCATAATAAAAAAAGAGAAGAAAAACTTTAAAATAAAGTGAGTCCTATACGAATTACGAAGTAAGAGGAAGAAAATCTGACTTGGTTGGCGTCCAGTTTATTTGTCCTTTAACAGATACGAATTGAATAATATTTTTAGTCCTAAAATTGTAAGAATGGAATCAAAACCACTGATCAGAAGGTATGAAGCCTTAAAAGAATTCCAGGTAAAAGAAGATCCTGATGGTAATCAGGTTGTCTTCTCGATAAAGTTTATAAAAAAAAGCGGGGAGCTAGTTTTTTATCCAAGGGCTGTTGCTTCCGGATTACGCTTTAACATGAGTGATAAGCGGATGCGTGGTGTTTTGCCTGTTGACAAAGACAACAAGGCGAATGGTCATGTTACTCCGGTTCACATTGATAGTATAATCGAATGGAATGGTAAACAACTCAAACTATAATGGCAGAGATCTTATTTAATAAAAGTGGTGTTCCTTTAATTGCTTACGGTAATAGTTACCAGGCAACAACGACTGGTGCGCCGGTTGAGAAGTTAAAGAAAACTTCACAGCCTAAAAATCCTGATGAAGATAAGTTCCTTGTTGGTGGCATCTGGGTATCTGACTGGAGCGGAAACAATGACTTTCCTACTATTGCAGAAGCGATCATAAACTCTGTTGGCGTACTGAATACCGGATTAAAGTTTACACGCAATTTCACATTAGGTCAGGGAATTTTTGCCTGTAAGGTTTTGGATTACGACGAATCAGGCAATGAGGTTTTACAGCGGGTTACGGATAAGTCCTTGATTGGGTTTGCTAATTCAAGGATTGTGCGTCGGTATTTGTCGAAAGCATTAAGGGATTACCTTAAGTTTGGTTGTGCATTCGTTCAGATCATGATGAATGCTGCTGGTGATCAAATCGTGGGTATTAATACTATCAATGCCAAGTATTGCCGGCTGAGTGTGGCCAATGAGTTTGGAGTAATCGAAAAATGCGTTGTGTCGGGTAAATGGCCTGACTGTCCGGCAGAATCGCAATATCAGGTGTTGGACGTTTTGGATGAATACGATCCGGTTTATGATCTGAATCAACGAAGATGGGGTAACAGGACCGGAGGCAAATCCTTTATCTATGTGATCAAGGATAGCTGGGGGAACGGGGAGTATTATTCACAACCTATTTGGTGGGCCTCTTATTTGGCCGGCTGGATTGATATTGCCAGGAGTGTTCCGGCATTTTTAAAGAAAGCGTATGAAAATCAGATTACCTGGAAGTGGCACATACAGATTCCTTATGCTTTTTGGGATAAACAATTTCCTGCACAGGATTATCCGGATACTGAATTACGGAAAATCGCCATTGAAAAGTACATGGATGACATCGAAGCCAATCTATGTGGGCCTGAAAATGCCGGGAAGCCGATCTTTACGTTCTTCGAGATCAATCCAAGTAGCGGAGCGACTGAGGAACAATGGATTATCAAGTCATTGGATAATAAATTAAACAATGAGCAAAACCTGGTGACTTCGGCAGCTGCCAATTCTGAGATTATGTTTTCGATTATGGTAAATCCCAATGTGTTAGGGGCCGGTATGCCCGGGGGAACATACGCAGGTAATCAGGGAGGAAGCAATATCCGGGAAGCTTACCTAGTCAATATTGCGAACTGCTGGCTTGACAGGCAGGATATTTTGGATCCGCTGGATCTTTATACCCGATACAACGGCGCTGAACAGGATGTTGAATGGAGGTTTAGAAATACCGTTTTAACGACCCTTGATTCCGGGGCGGGGACTACCAAGACATTGAGTTAAGTTATTTTATCATGATACTAAGCAAAGAGAATAATCTTAAAATGGAGGAGATTCGTGAATTTATTCCGATCTCCAAGGCCGCCGAATTTGATTCATTGGCACCTCATATACGGATAGCGGAACAGGATTTCCTGATTCCGCTTATCGGAAGAGAGTTATACAATGATATGGTATTGATGTATAACGGTAAAAATGGAACCGGTTCCGGCGTTACTGATAATTCACTTATAAGTGAACTATTGAAGCTTATGCAGTCCTCAGTTATACATTTGGCCTATTGGATTGGATTTGATGTGCTTAATTCTCATGTTTCAGATGGTGGTTTTAAGCGTATTGAAAGTGATACCGTTAAAGGATTATACCGTTACCAGGAAGATAACTTAAAAAATTACCTAAAAAGCTGTGGGTTTAATCAGTTAGATCATGTATTGGAATTTCTTGAAAGTAACATTGCAGAATTTGAAGATTACCGGCAATCGGAAAATTACAGCCAGTTCCGGAGCATGATCATTCAAACAACTGATCAGTTTAACCGGATTGTATTTATAAATAGCAGCCGGTTAACTTTTTTACGGATGAAGGCACATCTGAGTTACATTGAGGAAACTTCAATCCGAAGTACCCTGGGAGAGGTTGTTTATCTATCTGTTAAAAGTGAAATATGTAAAGATGTTCCTTCAACCCGGGTGAAAAATATCCTTCCTTATATTCAAAAGCCATTGGCTTTTCTGGCTAGTGCTTTATTGATGGAAGAGAGCGGAGCGGACCTGACAGATAACGGGCTTTACTTTGCTTCCACTAAGGTAGGTAACGTGAATACCGGTGAATGGTTACCCACCAATGAAAAAAGAATTGGTATCCTGGTTGCAAGAAACCGGAGTATTGGTGAAGCTTATCTGGACCAGTTAAGAACCTATCTTGAGCAGAATCAAGAAATATGGCCGGAAGCAACAGTAACGACAGGTAAACTTTTCAGAAGAGATAATACCGGCAAAAAAACATTCTGGCAGTGATTACCATTGAAATCCGGTACCCGGGACTGATTTACAAACGGATTCTGAAAAGTAATATTCCTGAATCATGGAGTGAGATTAATGCTGATCAATTGATCAAAATTGTCCTATTAAATGAATGCCAGGATATTAATGGTGTTGATTTTATTGAATGTTTTACTGGAATTAAACCTAAGTTACTGATTAGACTTGATCGTTTTATAAATTTTAAGTTGTGTAATCTGCTTAATTTTCTGAGTGATGTTGAACCATGCACACATATTTTTTTCATAAAGAAAATTAAGGGGTTGAATCTTTTTGCTCCTGAAGATAAATTGAACGGGATGACTTTCGGACAATTTATATTTTGTGAAAGTTATTACAATGAATGGGTTAGGGAACCGGATAATGAATCGCTTATTCGGTTTGTTGGTGCGCTATATTTAGGAAAGAAAGAAACCTTCTCAGCTGAAGGTATTGAAAAGAGAAGTTTGCTTTTAAATAAATGCAGCAGGATAAAATTAAAAGCTATTGCGTTGAATTATTCCATGGTGATCCGCTGGATGCAACTAAGATACCCGATGGTTTTTACTGAAGGAAAAAACCAGGGTGACCAGGAGATTACTAAAAAGATGGTGAGTTCAGTATGGGTTAAATTGTTTGAATCAATTGTTGGGGATGATTTGATTCACCGTGATTCATATGCACAGTTACCTATTCATGCAGTCCTTAAATTTATGACACGTAAATACATTGAAGGATTAAAGGTTGATTAATTTTAATGCTATGGATATAAAATTTTCTGATCTGGTTCAATATTTCAAGGATATTGCATCAAAACACAAGGGTATAGGTCAAAAGGCTAACGAAAAACATTTTTATCGGTTTGAGATTGAAGAGGTTTTGTCAGGACTGAAAAATATTAATTACCCTGCTTTGATTTTGGAAAGTTACCGGTGCGACTTCACCGATGATCTTGGAGATAATATTTTGAAGAATCGTTCCGGTGCTTTCATTCTGCTGGATCATGTAAATGATATTGGAGATTTTGATCAAATACACCTGGTATGGGATAATCTGGAGAACATCGCAGATGATATACTGATTCGTATTAAAAGGGATAAGAGGGATAGTTTCAACAAAACAATCAAGGATTTTAAAATTGGTTCCGTGGAATATAGTTTATTGGCCAATGAACAGGATAGAAATTACGGTATCAGGTGCACATTTACAATTTCATCCCCATTAACAGCTGCAAGGGAGAATACGATTTGGATAACAGAATAAGCGTAAAAAGATGGCAGTTATTAAAAGTGGTAGTAATGGTATTGGTGCCGAGCAAGCTCCAGGGGTTGATCCGCAAAAACAAAATGAAATTGTACGGAAATGGTTACGCCTTGTCCAGGGAAGATTGCAACAATCGACCAGTGGGTTTACTCATGGAAAAGCCGGAACGGTTTCCAAACGTTATCGTATTGAGAAAAAGCTTACTGCAAGTTTAAAATCAGAAACGAAGCAAAATTACGGGGTTATAGACAGGGCTTCACTGGTTTTTGAGCGGCATGGAATATTTGTTCACAAGGGAGTTGGCAGAGGTTATAAAATGTCTGGAGGTGTTGTGACCCGGACAGCCAAATCTGTAAGTCCTGCCGTAACAAGAAGACCTGTTGAGTGGTTTAATCCGATCATTAAACAGTTGATTCCTGAGCTCGTGAAGGATCTGGAAGAGGTTAATGCTGATGCGGTGATCAATGCTACTAGGTTGGTTATTAAATAATTAAATAACGTCTCGCAGGGCAGGAGTTAACCGATGAACTTCTTACAAATAGTTGCTTTTCAAATACCAATTTTCTGTCAACGAAGCACAGAAACCCGACTTGCGGGAATTTTGCTGTTAGCGGTTAGGTTTTCGGTTGTTTGAATTATCAATATTTGTTTTACGTTTTTGATATTCTGGCTATAAAAATCTCTCAAACTACTCTGCTTTGACGAACCCCGAAATTGTCACAAGTAGCACAAAGTCAATTTAAAACCTTTTTCAAAACCCTATGCGCGTTAGTTGCAGTTCAAATCATAGACATTATTAGCAACACCCTTTTGCAGGAGCTTGAATTACCTTTACAATAACTTTTGGTCCCTCCGAAGCACCTCCAGCACAACCGCCACATAGCCCAATTAAGCACATACAACCACAACAACTTGCACATGGGCATCCATTCGCCATATCTGTCGCAGCATGGCCATTTGAACAAGTATCGCTACTGCCTTCTACTTTACAGCAATCATTAATGCATCCATCACAGCAAAAACCACAACATGTACCACAGCAAGAGCAATGGTTTCCCCATTCAAAAAAATTACTGCAACAGTCGGCTTTATAGAGAGCATGGTTTTCAGCAGGAATCAAATGAGGGAATAAGATAAAAAGAAAAAGTAATGAAAAAGTAAGAATAGCAAAAGATAAATAGCGAATAATAATGTTTTTCCTTTTCAGTGAAATGATTCTGGCTGTGTTAATTGCAAATTGATAGCGCTCTTTTATTGAAAAAATTTTGTTTGTGCAATTCTTCAAAGTAGAACAACATTTTTTTGGTGCAATTTTATTATTAATATTCAAAAGAAGATTATTAATAAATGTTTTTTGTTTAGTTTCAGGAATTGGCAGGAGGTAAATAGACTTCTTAATTCTATCAAGTTGTTCATAAATAAATGATGCAGCTGACTCAATTAAATTTGATTTGTCAGTCAGATTGTAAAGTAGAAATAAATTGAACCCTCTTCTCTTTTTATCTTTCTCATAGTCCTCAATTGCATCTATAAGATACACAATTTTTCCAAAATTTGCCCCGATCTTCCAAAAGGTTTTTGATAATTGTTCGTCATTAAATCTTGCAACACTCTGTTTAAATACCAATCCAGTAATTTGCGCTGTTTGATTTGAGTAATAACTTAATGTTTCATAGAAATCTGGAAATATAACCTTTTGCTTTTCACGATTAAATTGTTCAAGTACTTGTTTTTCAATAATATCTACATGTAGGTTTTGTTCGATTAGATATTTTTTTGCACTTTTAAAATTTGAATTGGTTAAGTATTTAAATAATGTCCAGATATTTAATTTTTGCTTAGAGTCATTTATGTTGTCTACAATTTTGAAATGTCCAAGCAAAATGTTTATTGATGCAGTGTATTTTAGAAAATGTGGAATTTGCTCTTCTTTTTCTGGTAATGTCCAGCAAGTAAAAGGTTTGATGTAAATGAAGTCCTCTTTACAATTATTTACTGTCGCTAATAATTCGCTAAGGAAAACAACATCAAAGTTTAACAGTACTCTTTCTTTATGTCCATATAGTTTGCCTATTGTTTTGCAAGTTCCACAGTAGTTTATGCGGAAATCATAATTCTCCTCTGTAGTTAATTTTCTATTTTGCAATAGTCCGAACATATTATAGTATCTTCAATTTTATTGGTAAAATAAAATCAGAAAATTCATTCTTCTTATAACCAGATGCCTTCTCAAGCTGCACTTAAACTGACCGCTTCATTTTTATACACGCTAAAACCTTCCATATTGCTTCCTACGCAAGCTGTTTATACGAAACGATGTTGCGTATTATTTTTTGTAAAAATACAAAGTAATTTATTCCCAATTAAATTAAATGTATGTTATTTAATTCAATACGATCATATTTAATCTGTCCTTTCCTTCCTCTATCCATCCCGGTAACTTAGCCAAAAACAAAGCGAATGGCAGCAACTTACGATCGTAGGATTAGTTTTTACATCAATGGGAAAGAGATTTCGAATGATCTTAAAAGTATTCGATCCGAAATGACGAAGATGAATAATGAGCAGGCCCGGATGATCATTGGAAGCAAGGAATATATAAACCATGCCAAGGGGATCAGGGAATTAAAAGGAATTATGGCAGACCATAACCAGCAGGTTGCTGCTATTGGTAAATCATGGAGTTTGGCAAAAATGGGAGATTCATTCAATCGGTATTTTTCCATGCTTCAGGCCGGTACTGCTGCTGTTGTTGGTTTAGTCCTTGGGTTTAAGGCATTGGTTAAAGTTCACAATGATTTTGAAGAGCGGGTATCCAATCTTTCGGCGCTTACCGGTTTATCTGGTAAAAATTTACTATGGTTGGCAGATCAGGCAAAACTATTAAGTACAACTACTTTTGAAGGGGGTATCCGGGTTACTCAGAGCGCACAGGATATTGTTGATGCGTTTACCAAGATGGGATCGGCCCGACCGGAACTTTTACAAAATAAAGAAGATCTTGTTCAGGTGACTAAGCAAGCTTTGATTCTTGCTGCTGCTTCAAAAATGGAGATGGAACCGGCTATTAATGCGGTTGCAGCTTCAATGAATCAGTTTAATCTAGGAGCTGTTGAATCTCAAAGAATTATCAATGTTCTTGGGGCTGGCGCTTTGGCCGGTAGTGCGGAGGTGGAACATCTTACCAAATCTATGTCTACTGTTGGTACCGTGGCTTATAATTCCAATTTGACCCTCGAACAAACGGTCGGTATTCTGGAAACCTTGGGGGAACGTCAGTTAAAAGGAGAACAGGCGGGAACACAATTAAAAGCTTCCTTGATTAGTTTAAAAGCGGCACACCTGGGTTATGCCAGTGGAATATTCAATGTTCGGGATGCGCTTGTGGAATTAAGAGCCAAGATGGATGGTAGTGGTGATGCTATTGAACGTGATGGTAAATTGATTGAAGTTTTTGGAAAGCGAAATATTACTGTTGGAACTATTTTAACCAGTAATATTGACCGTGTGGACTATTTTACCAAAGCGGTCACCGGAACTAATATTGCTTTATGGCAGGCTGCTGTTAATTCCGATAACAACAATGCGAAGCTTGCCCAGGCCGGGAATAGGATTTCAAATATCGCCAATGAGTTAGGTGGTAAACTAACTCCGGCGATGCACACTGTTACTGGTTATTTTGGTATGTTTCTAAAAGGTTTGATCTTTATGATCGAAGCTTTTGGTACTTACGGAAGGGTAATAATTACTACCACCTTAGCAATTATTGGATATACTGTGGCTGTTAAGTTGCAGACTTTATGGCAAAGCAGAGCAAATCAGGCTACCTTATTACAGATTATCACGCAAAAAGCCCAGGCTGTTATGACTACCATATCAGCGGTTGCCAGCCAATTATGGGCAGCTTCCCTAATGATTATTACCGGTAATCTAAAAGGGGCTACCGCTGCGATGAGAACCCTTACGGCTACCATGAAATTAAATCCAATTGGTTTAATTACAGGGTTAATTATTGCGGGCACGTCAGCGCTTCAATATTATATTGAGAAAAAGGAAGAAGCTGCTGAGGCTGCAAATGTTTCAAATAACATTTTAAAAGAAGAGAAATCCTTAATGGCCGGATATTCGAGTGATATTATTACTGAAAAGAATAATTTAAATGCAATGGTTGGTATGATTCTCCGGACCAATGAAGGGGAGGAGATGAGAGGTATTTTAATTGACAAATTAAAAGAAAAATATCCGGGCTTATTATCTTTTATAACCAATGAAAAAATTACCAATAATGAATTACGAACCATATTGAAGGATGTAAATACACAATACGATGAGAAATTGAGATATGCAGCGCTAAGGGCCAGCAGTGATGCCATTACCAACGCTTCGATAAAAGCGGAGGAACGTAAGTTGGTCATTGAAGATGAACTCTTAGCCATTGAAAAACAACGATACCTTGTTGGTGATAAAAAATCTGATGCTCAGGTTACAGTCCTTAATGCCGAGTACACAAAGTTGAATGGTAACCTTGCTGATTATAAAAAGAAACAGGTAGAGCTAGCTGAAACGATGGTTAAATCTAGTGAAAAGGACAAGCTTAATAAAACTGTTGGTGGTATTGATCAGCAATTAGCTGCACAATTGGTTTCCCGGAATATTTATAATGCTAAATTAAAATTGGCCCGCGAGAGTGATAAAAAGGATGAGATTAAATATTATCAGGACCAGATTGATTTGACTGATGCGCAGATCAACCTATTAAATATGAAAAAGAAAAATCTGATTGAAACGCAGGTTAATGAACCGATTGATCATTCAAAAGGCACTGAAAGAAGTGATTTGATTTTATTAAAAGAGCGTGAACTTAAAGCTGCCAATGAATTACCTGGTTCTACTAAAAAAGAACTGATTTTTAGAAATCAAAAAGTGGAAGCCATTGAAAAGGAAATAGCAGCATTAAAAGAATTGGGGAAATCTCATTCTGCTCTTCAGGATAAGGAAGATAAGCTAGAGGACAGAGAAAATAAAAAGATTCTGGAACGCCTGCAGGCGGAGAACAGTAAGCAAATTGCGCTGATCAATGAGAATCATATGTTGGGATTATCCACCGATGAGCAATATAAAGCGCAGCTTGTTGCCCAGGAATTTCTATTCCAGAAAAGTAAAATTGACAACTTTAAAAAAGGGGGAAAGCTTTACGAAGAGGCGGTGGCCGCTTTTAATACCTTATTGGTCACTCAGAGTGAAGCTTTTAAACAGCATATGTTGGATGCTGAAAATGCGCTTGACCAGGCTAAAATTGACAATCTGAAGGATAAGATTGAAAAAGAAAAGGCTGTTGAAGAGTTACGGTGGAAAAATGAATTGATCAGTTTGAAAAAACAGATCATTGTTCGGGCTGAGTTAAAGAAAGAGGAGGTTTTATACAATGAAAAGGTCAATGCAACTATTGTTGAAAAAACAAAGGAACATCTTGAAACTACAAATAAATTAAGTCAGGCCGGTTTGATTCAAGCTCAAATGAATAAGGCTTTAATTCAGGAAGCCGGGGCCTACAGTGATCAGCAAAAATGGATAGCTGAAAGTGCAAAAAATAAAGCGCAATTGGCTCAGGATATTTTGGATTCAGATAGCAATGAAGTTCTTAAGGCTCAGGCTGAAAGACGTTATGCAGATAGTTCACAAAAAATAAAAGATGAGCAGATAACCAAAGAATATGGAATCAAAGAAGAACGACTGAAGAATATTTCCGACCTGACTGGTGCGATGATTACGGCAGTTGGTATTGAAAGTGATTTAGGTAAGGCATTGTATTTATTTCAGCAAGGGCTTGCCATCGCTTCTATCTGGACTGAGTATGCAAAACAGTTGATGATCATCAATACCCAGGCTTTACTGATGGGTCCTATTGCAGGTCCGATTTGGGCTGCTACCCAGGATACCAAGGCAACTGTTACGGCTGCTGTTGCAACGGCTGTCATCGTAGCCCAGTCAGTCGGAACAATGACTGCCGGAAGTAGCAAGAAAAAAAAGAAAGGATATAATGAAGGTGGTTTTACAACTCCTGGTGATGCATTGGAAATTGCGGGCGTTGTCCATCATGGAGAGTATGTTATTCCCAGAGAAGGATTGAAAAACAGATCCTTAATTCCATTTATCCATGCCATTGAAGGGGCACGGATGAATCATGGATTATCCAGTTTTGATTTAAATCCCTTGATGATTACTAAAAGGGTACAAGAGAATTATGGTTTAAGTGGTCTAGGTAATAGCTTATCAGGAAGTTCGATGCGTAATTCCCAGGTGAATCAGAATTATCAAAATGTGGAATTAGTTACAGCGGTTAAAGAATTAAACAGGCAATTAAAAAATGGAATTAAAGCCAATGCCTATATCAATAAGTATGGTCGTAATGGTCTGGATGATGCGATCAGCGACATTTCAAAGTTTAAGAAGCAAGTTTATAAATCCTGATATGAAACTCACTGTTAATAATAAAGCCATTGCTTTACCTGTTGGTGGGACGATAAGCCTTGAAAGGGTATCTCCGTATCTAAATGATAATTCGGGGAGTTATTCATTTCCATTTCCTGTGCCCACATTGCCTAATCAGCAAAATCTGGATTGGCCCGGCAGGTTGCAACGTGTGGGCGATGTTGTGGATCAAACGTTCATTTTGGAAGAAAATGGAATACAGATTTTACGGGGGGCTGTGGACTATGATTCGGTCACCAAGGATGAGATTGGCTTAATTCTTCAAAGTGGGGACACTGAATTTAATAAAAAGATGGAAGGTCAGAATTTGTCAGACCTCGATTTTGGCAGTGAATGGTGGCCCAGCTATATAGATGCAGAGAATGATGCAACCAATAACTTTCAGGCAAAATTTGCAGAATGGGATTTATCCAATAGTTTAGATAACCAAATGTTTGTCGTTGCTCCATTTCAAATTAAGGTAGTGGACACTTTAAGGGTTGCAAATTATCAGCAGTGGAATGGTGCCGGGGATACCCATTTGGCCATGTATGATTTTGCCGGTGGAAATCCGCTTTGGAATGCCTGTGCCTGGTTTTGTTTGCAATTCAAAATCTACTTTTTAATTGAAAAGATCTTTGAAGGTGCCGGATACCGTATAATTGAAGATGAACTGAAATCTTCCGAATTTAATAAGGCAGTGCTTTTCAGCAAAATCCTTTTTCTGGGTCATGAAACCCGTGGAAGGCTAAATACCCGGATGACGGTACTTTATTACAATTATCTAATGCCTGATGGTATTGACGTGGTGACCTTTCTTAAGACGGTAAAGAATATATTCTGTATGGTTTACCTGATCGATGAATTAAAAAAAGAGGTTCGGATACAGTTTAAAAAGGATCTGTTTTTACCTGAAAATTTAAGTCCTTTAAAGATCAAAGAGATCGAAGGATGGAGCCACCAGGAGGTAAAAGCCTCCAAAGGATTTTCATTGAAATATAGTAGTCAGGATAGCGAGTGGGACACCAAAAGTAATTATCCGGACTGGGTAAATGATGTTTATGATTTACCGGTAGCTTTGAGCGATGGTGAGATATTAAGTGTTCCAAGACTTGACCGTGATTACATTACTATCCGCAATGATAACGGGGATCTTGTCTGGCAGGAGATTGGAAGGTTGAAGGATTATCCTGAAGCACCGGGTGAGGAAGTAGTTGAAATAGGCATTAAGGTTCCTGGACAGTTGCAATATGTTGAACACTCAATTACCTTGGAATCACCTTATTTGCAAAATTTTTCCCAGCAAGTATATTCGCTAATGGTTTATGCACAGGATTTTACATCCAATGTTCCGTTAAGCATTTCGCTTTATCATGGACGAAAGACCTTTGCCGGCCTGGTTAATTATCCCTTTTTGTCCGGCGCAAAAATATCAATGGATGGTTTAATAAATACCGGCATGTCCTTGAAACCGGAATACTTATATAATTCGGTTTATGCTGAATTTTTAAATTGGCAGACCTACCGGGCCCGGGAATTTACCAAGTACATTGAACTGACCATGGATGAACTATTGGCTTTACAATGGGGGAAGAGGTATGTCATAAATGGGATTATTGTTATCCTGGAAAGGGTAAATTATGAAATACCTTATTGGGGTAAAGTGGAAATAAAAGGATATACGGGCTAATTCTGAGTTAAAATAATTTACACTTAGGTTAATATTTAATTAGTTTAATTATTGATTAGACTAATAATTGAGATTCAAATAGATAAATCTGACACTTATTTGAAAAAGAGGTACACCTATTAGCATTATGGCACAGACATGACATTTACGCACTTTTTATTTCTGTTTATTTCAATACTTTCGGCGCACGAATAAGAAATGTATTGTTTTGATGATTCGGAATATCAATTTTAAGCTTCTCTCCACCGGTTCATTCAAATGGTTATTACCTTTTGAATATTTGCATAGATAATACGGATTGGATGTACTAACAGTTTCTTTACCCCGCACTCTTATTTGTTTTCAAGGAATTTTCACCTTGTTTATTTGGAATATAATTGTTTCTAGTATATAATTTAATATTAATAAATGCTTGAATATGAATACAATAAAACGTGTTATGCTAAATCAGTTGGAAATTTCAAAGATCATGGAGCTTTATGAAATTAAGCGACAAAAGAAAAGGTTAGCGAGAAATGAAATGTTGGATGTGTGTATGGAAGTCATTGATAAGGCTATTCGTTATATAGCTTCTACAGAAACGATTCCAGATAACGGGTATTCAGAAAAGAAGCGGATTACTTTAATCCAGGATCTTCGCAATTTAAGGGAGATGCTGAAAAAAATGAAAAGAACTGTTCTGACTATTATTTTCATGCTGTTTGAGCCCGAACTGCTATCGAATTTATATGAGTTTGGAGATATTTACATCAATTAATTAAAGAGAGGACGGTCCAACGGTTCATAACCGTTTGGAATCAGGATTTTCAATAAAAAGCTGCTTCGAGAGTCTGTGACTACTTGAAGCGGTTTTTTTTTGTCCTTTAAATTTGGTTGACAAGCCAATATCTTTCGGTATTAAATTCAGAAATATGAGTTCAATATTGGCTTGTCCAGATTATGCTGACGGGTTGGTTAACCTGGTTGGAAGCATGAAAACATTTATCATTGAAAGCAGTGTGGAAGTTGCTTTTACCTTGGAGCATAATGGAGTTAAGGTAATTGATGAGGTTTATATGCCTATTTTATCCGAACTGACTACTGAAGATTTATTTGGTGGCGCTGGAGGTGGTAACGGTTCATTGGTTTCTTACGTTCGTATTGATGTTCATGAGATCATAGATCGAATTTTGAGTATTACTATTCCCGATAGTAATGTCATTGTCACTAATCAATTAAATGGGGTTTCCAATTTTAAGGCAACTATTGACGGATCATCAATTACGTTTCGTGTTATCAAAGGTGGAGTGGCTGAGTTAAATTTATTAACTGCTAATCCATGGTTACGGTCAAATTGGCTAACCTGGCAACCGCAATCAAAAGAAGTATTGCAAATGGCTCCCGAGTGGTTGGGTATTTATCCCCTTGTTACTGGTAATGTCATGGTGACAGCTTATTACAAAGATGGAACAAGCACAAGCGGAACTTTTGCTTCCCTGAGCGAAGGAATACTTTACTCTATTAATACCAGTTGGAATGAAATTGCTGCCTGGAGCGGTAAATTACCGATTGCCTGGGATGTTTGGTATTCGGCCCCAGGTATTGTGTTACCCGTTCAGAGGTACTTGTTAAGATCACCTTCGAATGAAGAGCATCTGTTTGTTTGGGCGAATACCCTTGGAGGGATTGATTCATTTTCATTTACGGGGTACCTGGAAGAAGATGAAAAACTTACTCATAAGAACATGATCCTGGATGATCTTGTTATTGAGGAATATGGGTTGGACAAACCACGGGAGTACCGGCAGGCTACTGGGTACCTTGATCAGGGTGAAAGGCTGTGGATTAAAGATTTTTTTTACTCCAGGAAAAAATATCGGGTTAAGCCTGATGGTAGTTTTAGTGGTGTATTTTCCGTGAAATCAATTGCTGTAATTTCTTCAAAAATTATCAGCAGTACAGAAGATAATGAATTCAATTTTGAATTTATTTATCGGCTTGGTAGTGATGAACAAAGGCTGAACCTTGAAAGAACTCTAGGTGATTTACTGCCACCTGAAAATTTGTCCACTTTTTTTTTGACTGAATTATTAGGTTCATTAAGTCAGGCCGGCTATGCTGAAAACCTGATGATGGCGGTTCAATCTCCTTATGCCATTGGGTGGCAAATGCTTACTTTAGAACAATTATGGGGAGGTGGATTGCCATTACATATTGATGGAACAACAATCCGGATCATCAATGGGCGCCTGACTGCCATGGGCGGTATAGGTGGGGGAGGTGGAGATATTTCGTATATCGAACTGATTAAAAATTATCTGGATAGTTTGAATATTTCCTACAATGATTCACAAACCATCCTGATCAGCGGGGCGATTTTGTGGGAAAGTGGTCTTACGTACCAGTCAACTGATACGGTAGTTTACAAGATCATGGGTGTCCGGTATACCGCGGTTAAGACAACTCTTACTTTACCGGCTGCAGATCCTAATCTTTCAAGGATAGATATTTTCTTTGCAGATCAATACAGCAATATTGGAATTTTAGTGGGTACTCTTGCCATAAACCCATTAAAGCCGGAACTACCGGAAACGGAAGTGGAAGTAGGATCGGTTTTAATTGGCCCCGGCGCATTAACTCCAGGCAATGCAGACGTAGAAAAGGTTTATGACGAACATACTGAAATGGAATGGACCCCAACAGAAGTCCATGATCCCGATTTGCTTATTGATCTGGACTGTCTCTCTGAACCCTTATCCGGAACTAAAAGGATTCAGGTTTCTATGGAGGCTACCATTGGGCACGATGATCATAAGGTAGGTGAAGCCTATCATGGTGGCGTAATCTTTAAGATCCTGAGTCCTACAACAGGATTAATAGCTGCTATTGAAGATACTGCCCTCAGTGTGTTTTATGAGAGTTTGTCCGGTGGCGCTCCATACAGTACCGGTGCGAAAGGCATTGATATAGGCACAGGCAAAGCGAACTCACAGCTTCTCAGTTTGAATCCCAGGGCAAAGGATCATGCAATTAAATATTGCAATGATTTGCTGGTCGGACCTTTTGACGACTGGTATCTTCCCTCTGAACAGGAGTTATACACGATGTACATTAATCGGTTTTTGATTGGTAATTTTGCCACCAAAACCTACTGGTCTAGTACTGAGGTGACCGGTTCCCATGATTACGATACTGCCCGATGTGTCCGTTTTTCTGATGGTGGAATATTTAGCCGGGTAAAAAACAATGCGTATGCTGTCAGGGCAATACGAAGTTATAATGACCTTACTGATCCACCGGACCCGGATGCGGATTCCTATATTACCTGTGAGAATACGGTATTGAGCTTTGTGGCCCCTGAACCTGTTGCTGTCAGGGATGGCATACTGTCCATCAATCTAAAAAGCCCCTTGCCCTGGCGTGATGATTCGATGATCCGGATTGAATCATTTTTGGGAACCCTCCGGACAGGGAGTCTATCCATGTCGAAGTTTACCAATATGTTCTCCTACCGTCCAGGAGATGATGTCTGGCGAATGATTGCCATTCAGATGTACCAATTAGCGCCCACGCAAAATACACTGGATTGTTTCCGATTAACCTTTTTGGGTAACTGGCCGAATCACCTGGATCTTGGACTGGATGATATCAGGTACCAGCATGGGACTGTTGATCCGGAGCAGGCCAAACAGGAAGCCCGCTGGGAAACAGATTACGGTTTTGTGGAGCCAGCCGATGGGACCCGGATGCTGTTTACAACGCTGAATCCCTATCTTTTAAATACGACCAAGATTTCACTTAACGGGGTGAGGCAAATTAGAGGAGAATACATGCATTATATTGAATATCAGGATAAAATATATTTCTATTATCCGCCGGAAGCCAGTAGTGGATGGGTTATCGATTATGACACGCTGGTTGCCGAAAGTAATCAGGCAGCAGGTTAAGAAATTGGATCATAGAGCTATTAAACCTACTAATATAAATAAAAGATGGAACTGGATTATATTCCTTTCATACCCGCTGACGGGCTGATTAAACTGAGACAAATAGAGCCTTTTAATCTTGGCAACATCAATATTCAGTTATTTGTAAACCAATTAATTGAATTATTGGGTGATGGTTATGAGTACTGGCGTCTAAAAGGAACTACAGGGGTAAAAACGCCTGGATATGGAGTACTCTATAACTGGTTTTCGGCTACCAATGAAAAAGGGATTGCCCCTGCCGGGTACAGGCTGCCAACCAGGGCTGAACTATTGTCACTGATTAATGACAATGGATTTGGCGCGATGTGTGATGAGTTAAAAGATACCGGGGTTATTTTCTGGGATGATCCGAATCCCGGGACTAATGCGTCCGGGTTTACTGCACGTGGAACAGGATACCGTGATTTAATCAATGACGGCTTTTTTGGTATCCGGGATGAGTTTATCATCTGGAGCGGTTCGGATGATGGGGGAGAGGAACACCCCGAAGAAGCCACTATATTTTATCTTCCGAAGGCAAGCCAACCGTATGTTTACCTCTGTCCTAAAGTAGATGGCGGTTCCATCCGTTTAATTCGGGAAACGAATGAAGGATGGGAGATTGGGGAAACGATCACCGATTTTGATGGGAACAGTTACGATACCGTTAAAATTGGAGATCAGATATGGACTTCTTCCAACCTGATCACAGAACACTTTAACGATGGTACAAGAATTCCACTTGTTGAAGATGAAGCTAGTTGGTTTGCCCTTGAAACGGAAGGGATGTGTTTTTATGACAATGACACGACCAACGGTTACACGGAAGCTCCAGCCCAGGAAATACGGATTCACAAACATGATTTGCTCAATTTCAAGGATACCGACACGTTAAAATGGAGGATCATTGAGATATCTGATACTGAGGTGCAAATCGTAGTGGATGGGCTTATAAAAAAGACTGATATACCGGATTTACAGGTTCAAAGTGACTGGGATCAATCGGAAATTGGGAAGCCGGATTTTATTAAGAATAAACCGGATATTCCAGAGGCACAGATTCAATCTGATTGGAATGAAGTTGACACAGAAGCTGCGGATTTTATAAAAAATAAGCCGACTATCCCCGATGGTGGAGTTGATCAAGTACAGTCAGATTGGGACCAATCAAATAGTACAGCCGTTGATTTTATTAAAAATAAACCAACTATCCCTGAAGGTGGAGAGGATCAAGTACAGGCAGATTGGGATCAGTCAAATAGCACTGCCGTTGATTTTATTAAAAATAAACCAAGTATCCCCGAAGGTGGCGTTGACCAGGTAAATTCTAACTGGGATGCTGTTTCTGGGGTAAGCGAAATTCTAAACAAACCAGATATTCCTGAGGCTCAAATTCAATCTGATTGGAATCAAGGTGATACTGAAGCTTTCGACTTCATTAAAAATAAACCAGAAATACCAGAAAAAGAAATAGATGCATTTGAGGTGTATATTGATTTTTTAGATACTACTCCATTTGTATACAATTGCCCTTATGCTCTAAAATTTATAGCTATGCTTCATGAAGGTACTACTGCAACATTATCAATTGCCTTAAATACGAACATGATTCAATATCAAAAGTTAACTGTTACGCCTGGCGCTATTGGTTTAATAATTTTAATCGGACAATTACTATGAGTTCAAGACAATACATACAAGTAAAAAGTATGGATCTTCCAGACCCAGCCACTTATTGTCCCGGATTTGGGTATGACTTGCCAGTTGACCCAAATATTTTACAACCTGACCCAACCTGGTACCCAACTGGAGATCCGGTTGCAGATGAAATAATTCTAACCTGTTCAGATGGTGGAGACAGACGTATTGCTTTTTACACAACAATAGATACTGGTGGCAGCTCTTTAGTGCAAGTATTTGGGGTTGGTGGAATATTAATTGATTCTCAAACAAAATCCACTAATGCCACCTATTCATTCAGATTTCCAGATGGAGGTGGTGTAGCTGGTATTGGTCAAACAACCTTTAAAGTGCGAATTACCTCTGTTACAAGTGGTAAACATATAATTGGATTTAAAACTACAACATTTCCAACAGCTAATCCAATAGCAAATTGGCAAATATTATATGCTAAGTTTAATACCCCAAATATTACCAGTTTAACCAATGCTTTTGCTGGTATTGATGCATTACAGGGAATCCAATTTTATAGTTCGCTTAATTCATTGAATCTGGCAGATAAGATATGTTATAACTGTACAGCTTTAAAATCAATTGAATTTCCAAATCTTCCAGCATGTACTACGCTTAATTCCACATTCTATGGATGCAGCTTTCTAACATCCTGTAAATTTGGAACATTACCTGCTGTTACATCAATGGCATCCACATTTTACCAATGTGTAGCTCTTCCTTCTCAGGTATTTCCATCAGATATGCCCAATGTAACTGATATGAGTAGCATGATGAGTGGTTGTACTGTATTAAAAAGTATTACTTTACCATTAACAATGGCAAAATTGAATACTCTAAGTAATTCCTTTAATTATTGTATTTCAATAGCTTATATAAAAATGCCAGCATCTTTACCATTATTGCAGCAAGCACAATCTACATTCTATGCATGCAAAGGACTTGTTAGCATAGATTTTTGTACAAGTTGTCCAAGTTTAATAAACTGTATGAATATGTGTTATGGTGCGATGGTATTAAAATCCTTTACCTTCCCGACTACGCAAAGTTATTTAACAAATTTATCTTATACTTTTGGTTGGTGTTATTCTTTAGTTACTCTTACATTGCCCATAAATGCTCCGGAAGTAACTACAATGCTTCAAATATGTGCAAATTGTTACGTACTTACTTCTTGCACATTACCAGTAGCTTTAACGAAAGTTACCACCATATATCAAGCCTTTGAATATTGTTATGAATTAACGACTGTTATATATCCAGCGATAATGGATGCAGTCACAACTGCATATGCCTGTCATTTCTATAATAACAAAATGACAAACATGACACTGCCTACCAGCATGAACGCTTGCACTACAATGGCTCAATTTTGTCAAGCATCGGCAAATACTTCATTATCAGTGGTCGTATTACCGGCAAGTATGAATGCTTTAACTTTAGCTACTGCTGCATTTAGTGGTAATATTGGTATTACTTCAATTACATTGCCAAATGCACTTCCTGTTATAACTGATATTACCTCCTTCTGCAATTCACTTTTACTGAGCTATATATCTGCATGTACATTCCCAGCCACACAGGTGGCGGCTAGTAGTTTTATTTATGAACGTCTGATAAATTCATTTAATTTCCCAACTCTTAGATGTTCTTCCTTGTCCATTTATGGGGCCCCGGTATTAGGTAATCTAGTAACATCAATAAATATAGATTGGGCAAACTCACTATGGGGTGCAAATGCAAATCCATTATCACTACAATATTTAAACTTATCAGCAGCTGAAATAAATAGAATATTTACTGCGTTGCCAACAGTGACTGGAAAAACAGTGAATGTTCAATACTGTACTGGAGCTGCTACATGTACACCAGCAATAGCAACAGCAAAAGGGTGGACTGTTTTGAGATAACCTGTTTCCAGATTAGGATAATTTTCCAGATTTACCTCAAAAATTAATCCTGAAGAATGTATTTTCCTTTTTGGCTTTGGTATTATGAACGGTGAAAAGCAAATATTTGAAACTGAACCGGTCTATTTAAAAAAAAACCATCAACTTAAAGTCTCGTCCTTATAACCAATTTGCTTTTAAAAGTTTTAATCTTTTTATTTTATTTTATTAATGATATCTTTCAGTTTATCAATCTCTTCTTTACTTAAATTCTCTTCTTTGACCATAAAGGAAAGTAATGATGCCGGTGAATCACTGAAATAACCTGATATTATTTTTTTCAATTCAATTTTTCTGTATTCAGATTTAGTGATTGTTGGATAATATTCATAGGTTTTTCCATAAGCTTTGAAACTCAGATAACCTTTACTAACCAATATCCTTACCACAGATGAAATTGTGTTATAGGGTGGTTTAGGCTGATCCTGTATTTCATCAATTGCATCTTTAATAAACCCTTTTTTGAGTTTCCAAAAAATCAGCATTATCCGCTCTTCTGCTTTAGTAAGTTCTTCCATGATATTTATTTTTCTGTTACTCCAAATATTATATTGACTGTACCAAATTCACTTTGTGGATTTTTCTTTTCTGGATTTAAATCAGGTTTTATTGTTTCAGGATCGAATTTCTTCCACATACTTAACATCCTGACTGATTCAATAAGCTTTGCTTTGCTAAAAAAATCTCCTTGTTTTAAGCTAATCTTACTTAATATATCAGTGGTGGAGACAGTTTTGTTCCCTTTAACCTGTATAGTACCAATTTTAAAACGGTCTCCTTCATTTACAGTGAAAATTAAATCCATAACTCTTTCACCATTATGAATTTCAGTCTTTTCAATCTTGATAAACAAATATCCTCTGTTAATGTATAAGTCAGACACTTTATCGTATAGACCCTTTTCAACGGCTTCATTAGTATAAGCATCTCCTTTTTTCAAGCTGAAGGCGGAATTTAACTCAGAGGTAGTAAATGCCTTATTATTCAACCATTTTATATCCCCGATTTTGATATGATTAACGCTCGCAGAGTTTAATTCAGAATCACTATTTTTTAAAGGTGCAGGCGTAAAATCAAAATATGAAAATGACACCAACAGAGCAAATGCGATAGGGAGTAAGGATATAATTAGCAGTTTCGACCAACGAATTGACCTGTTTTTTGTTACCATCAATATCCTCTTGGCTATCTGGTTGCCAGAAAATCCAGTCATTAGACTAAGAGATTTATTGTCTGTAGCTAGATTTAAAAGCAATTGTGCGTAATCTTTCTTCATTTCCCCTTGGCCAGCTGTTTGTTCGTCAGCAATGAATTCGTGAATCTCCTGTAATTTACTTTTTGTATAAAGAACCAGCGGATTGAACCAAAATATCACTGAAATTAGTTCGACAAACAAAATATCCAGTGTATGCCATTGTTTGGCGTGAATAATTTCGTGGTTCTTTATTCGTAATATATCCTCATTAGTAAGTTTCTTGTAATTCTTATTTATAAAAATGTAATTAAAAAAAGAAAAAGCGGGAAGTTCCATATCGATGTCTACCAACCAATAAGCACCTTCTTGACGTTTTACATTCTTTTTAATTTTAGTCAAGATTTTGTTGACTTTCCCTATTAATATTACTGATTTGTAAAATAAGCCAAGAATATATATGATAGATACGGCCATTAATAAGAACATCCAAGGATTTAAATAATGGGCTAACTGAGTGGAAGAGACAGTGGTGTTTGACGTCATTAAGGTAAATGGATTAATGTTGATTGGAAAGGATCCAATAGCCAAGGAGTGACCTGATATAGAATTAGTCCATTGGCTGGGTAAAGCAACAAAAGGTAAAACGACACTAAAAATGAGGCTTAACAATAGATATCCTCTCATCCAATTAAAATGGGTTTGATTGGAGATTACCAATCTATAAACGACAAGAAAGGACAACAGATAGGCTGATGACTCAATTAAATAAGAAAAGAAATGACCGTTCATAATTTTAGTTTTTAAATTTATTAATCCAAAACAAATATACAACTGTATATTCAGTTATACAACTGTAAAAGCAGTTTATTAACTGAATATTCAGTTAATAAACGTTAAATGTTTATTAACAATATTATAGTTGAATAAAATCTCGAAAGCTAATTTCTGTACTTCGCCCGATTTGATTGATTATCCAGTTTAAAATAAGGTGCCAAATTGAAAGATTATATCTTATGAAATTATTGTAATTAGGATTTTGTCCTTTCAAATTAAACTATACAGGACTAGTTTTGAATATAAAAAATTGAACTGAGTTAAATTATACACACTTGAATGAATGAAATTCGAAATATTAAAGGCAAATGGTTTAGCGATAACAGATTAAGCCTGGTTGCGATTATTGGAAATATCTTATTCGTTGTTTATCTGGCTGTTATACGCGAGAATGATTTAAAAAATAACGTGGCAGATCATGAAAAAAGAATAAACCAGATTGAAATTCAGATCGGAGATTTGCGCGAAAAGAAAGTGGATAAGGAAACGTTTTTGCTGATCAACGAAAACTTAAACGCTCTCCGGTCAGATATTCGCGATATTAAAAATAGTTTGTTGGACCATATTAATAAAAGTCACTAATGAAAAGATTGTGGAAGAGTTTCATGGAAACTGAATTTTTTAAAACACATCACCAGGAATTGATTATTATTCCTGTTCTTATAGTAATATTTGGTACAATCTCGTTTATTTTGAGTGTACTATTTCCTCACTCAGACCCTTTTGATGTTCCAAGCCAATTGGAAACATTATTTTATTATTCGCTGAAAATTGTTTCTGTTTTAACCATTTCCTGGTTTGCTTTCCGCATATCTCTACCTCCCTTATATTCAAGATTTAGCAGTTTCTACCTTGGTAAAGATTGTCTTGACGAGAGGACCAGAACAATTATTGCAATTGCTCTTTTTGCAGTATTCATGTTAGCCGGCGCCATTATCTCCAGGGGGGATGATTACAATAAAGGTAGTAATGGTGCTGCGAAAATTCGAGCCGAATTGGAAGTGCTGCTGGATTCGCAACTTAATATCCGTGAGGCTGGTATTAACCGGGGCAAGGAAGTTGACATGTTTAACACAGCGGTAAAAGTACCTTTAGGTTCTTTCTGGTGTGGATCATATGTTGCTTATGATCTGAACTATTTTCACATTCCAAATCCAAATTCAGCATGGTCACCATCTTATGGAAATCCAAAAGATGTAATATGGACTTTTAAGAAAGGAGGGAAGAAACTGCTGCTTGGTGACGTATTCACCCAGTATTATGCTTCTCTCGGACGTATTGGTCATGTTGGATTTTATCTTAAAACCGATACGGAGGGATTCTTTATTGTTCAGGCTGGAAATACTTCTGGGCCAGGATCGCGGAACGGTGATCGGGTGGCAAAGCATAAAATTTCACCTGAGAAAATTCATACAATTTCCAGATACATAAAGGGATGAAAAAACTAATTGGGATTTTATTGATTGGATTTCTTTTTAGTTCCTGTTTAACAGTAAAGCGGGTGGAGCGAAATTGTGATCTGTTTGCAAAAATTTGCGGAACTGGAACTACTACTGAAATAAGGTATAAGGATACTACAATCTTTATAAACCGGGATATTCCGGTATATCTTCCCAGGGATACAGCTTACTTACAGAGACAAGTAAGCGTTGACACATTAGGTGCCCAGATGCAGCCGGCAATAATTAATGATGGAATAATGACAATCACCGCTAGGATAAAAGATTCGAAACTCACTGCCAGCGGCTACATAAACAGGGATAGCATAGTGGCAAACATCAGGGATTCAATATTGATTAAGAATGCCATAAGGCAAAGCAGCTATAAAACGACCGTGACAATCAGGGAGAAATATATACCGGGGTTTTACCGGTTCACATTTTGGTTTGCGATCTTAGTATGGGCAGGTTTAATCTTATGGATAATAATTAAATTACTTAATATCAAATTATTATAATTAAACGGCGACAATTGGAACATGGGTTGCCAAATGAAATATCGGTTATATCAATAAATTCATGGCCTTTGATTTTGCTGATTCCACCACGTTAAAATACCTGGCGATTGATTTACTCCCTTTTGAATGTCCGGATAAAGAACAAATCGTTTCCATGTCAGCGCCTGATTCTACCAAAATTCCTACAAAGTTTCTTCTGGCCATATGAGAAGATACAATATCGCATAATCGGACACGAATGTTTTTGCGTGTTTTAGGATCAAGAGCTGTAACGATACGAACAAGATTTATCTCTTCCAACTCAAAAAGTTCCTTCAAATACTTGTTATATTTCTCCCTGGATATAAAACGAATTAAATCTCCATTTGGTTCGTTATATCGTGCTATAATTGAAAGAGCATTTGGCATCAAAGGAACTGAAATTGTTCGGGGAGAATTATGTGCTGTCTTGCCTGGGATATATTCAATAGTATTTTTAGAAGTAATACTATTACGCTTGAGAGAAACAAAATCTTCAACCCTACAACCAATAAAACTTTGAAGGATGAACATATCAC